>Ga0209172_10000446_pt1 | contig 115051 bp, 97 predicted proteins | sample LarsenN4metaG_FD_184113 | JGI IMG/M metagenome (GOLD analysis project Ga0209172, IMG submission 184113) | Hot spring sediment bacterial and archeal communities from British Columbia, Canada, to study Microbial Dark Matter (Phase II) - Larsen... ... | reverse complement strand
CATGGAGATCTCCGGTTGGCTCAGGTTTGGCGACCCAAGTCTCGGAGATCTCCGATTCGCCCACCTCGGGCATTCTCATATGTGTTTGAGCGCGGACACCCTCAAGTCGCGATGCGCTTGGCCCCGTACGATCAGGACGCCAAAGCCGTTTGCTCCATGCGCAGCCGCTTCGCCCGTCGCCGCTGGACGGAGGAAGGGATCTGCATCGCCTCGCGATACTTGGCGACCGTGCGGCGTGCGATTTCGATTCCTTCATTGCCGAGCAGCTCGACCAGCTTGTCGTCGGAGAGGACTGTTGTCGGGGTCTCCGCGTCGATCAGGGCCTTGATGCGAAAACGCACGGCTTCGGAGGAATGAGCCTCACCGTCACCTGCAGACGCGATGGCGGACGTGAAGAAGTACTTGAGCTCGAAGATGCCACGCGGAGTTGCAATGTACTTGTTCGAGGTGACGCGGCTGACCGTGGACTCGTGCATCTTGATCGCTTCAGCGACCGTCTTGAGGTTCAACGGCCTCAGATGTTGAACGCCATGCGCGAGAAAGCGATCCTGCTGCCGGACGATTTCCTCAGCGACGCGCAGGATCGTGCGCGCGCGCTGATCGAGGCTCTTCACGAGCCAGCTCGCGCTCTGCAGGCACTCCATGAGGAAATCTTTGTCCTTGCCCGTTCGCGCGGCCTTGGAAACACGCGTATAGTAATGCCGATTGATGAGGACGCGTGGCAGCGTCTCGCTATTGAGCTCAACGACCCAGCTTCCGTCGACGGACGCACGAACAAAGATATCGGGCACGACCGTCTGCACCTGAGTCGTACCGTAGGCAAGACCGGGCTTGGGATTGAGCTTTCTGATCTCTGCGATCATGTCGCTCAAGTCCTCGGCGTCGACCCCGACGGCCTTGCGCAAGCCGGCGAGATCGTGGGCAGCCAGCAGAGGGAGCGCATCGAGGAATCTGGCGATCAACGGATCGTATCGACCGCGCTCCTTGAGCTGCAGCGCAAGACACTCCTTCAGATCTCGTGCAAAGACGCCTGTCGGCTCGAGCGTCTGGAGCTTCGCGAGAACACGCTCCATCCGCTCGCCGGTCGCCCCGAGCTTTCCGGCAAGCTCGTTAAGATCCGCGCGCAGATAGCCGGCGTCGTCGATCATGTCGATGAGATGCGCGCCGATCATCCTGTCGACCGGATCGGCAATCGCCAGGTTCATCTGACGGGCGAGGTGATCCCTGAGCGACAGGCCCTCTGAAAGGTAGGCTTCAAGGTCCGGCTCGTCACCGGCCATCCTGCCGGACTGGCGCAGGCTCGACCAGCCCCCCGTGGCAGCGTCAGGGAGGAAATCGCCGGGGCCCGCGTCGGGATCGACGCTGTCGGCATCGGCATCGAGCTCATTCGCAGCAGCGGCGGGCTGGCGAAGGAGATCGAGACCTGCGGGCTCCGGATCAACGAGGGTCTCAACCGTTTCCGGAGTGGATTGCGCTTCGCTTGCAGACTGCGCCGCAACGAGCGGCTCCCCGTCGCGCTCGAGCAGCGGATTGCGCTCGAGCTCCGTCTCGACGAACGCGTTGAGCTCGAGATTTGACAATTGCAGCAAGCGGATGGCCTGCTGCAACTGCGGCGTCATGACCAACTGTTGGCCCTGGCGAAGCTCGAGCCGTGTCGTGATCGCCATAATCGTCCTCTCGTCCCCCTGGCGACGTGGATCGGGTCGAACGAAACGCTTACTTGAACCCCGTTAATCGAGAATATCCCCGACGGGGCTCCGCCGGAAGGCATCTGCAATTAAGCTTGACCAAAGGTCAATGGGTCGGGGGAAAGGGCGCCAGAAGGTGCCTGATTATTCACGATATTTAGGCGAACATGTCACCAAGGTAGACGCGCCGCACGTCTTCGTTGGCAACGATCTCCTCCGGCGATCCTTCGGTGAGAACAGTTCCATCGGCGATGACATACGCCCGGTCCACCAGATTGAGCGTCTCCCGCACGTTATGATCGGTGATCAATACTCCGATGCCGCGGCGCGTGAGGTGCCGGACCAACTGCTGGATGTCGCCGACCGCAATGGGATCGATACCTGCAAACGGCTCGTCGAGAAGCATGTAGGAGGGTCGAGAGGCAAGCGCCCTGGCGATCTCGCACCTGCGGCGCTCGCCGCCCGAAAGCGCCAATGACGGGCTCTTTCTGAGACGGGCGATGTTGAATTCTTCGAGGAGATCGTCGAGCTGTGCCATCCTCTTGCGCTTGTCGGGCTCGACGAGCTCGAGGACGGCCAAAATGTTCTGTTCGACCGTGAGGCCGCGAAAAATCGAGGCTTCCTGGGGCAGATAGCCGATGCCCAGTCGGGCACGGCGATACATGGGCAGGCGCGTCACATCGCGCCCGTCAATCGTAATGCGCCCCGCATCCGCCGGCACCAGCCCTGTGATCATGTAGAACGTCGTCGTCTTGCCGGCGCCGTTCGGGCCGAGCAGCCCGACGGCTTCCCCCCGTCGGACCGCGACGCTGACGCCCTTCACGACCATCCTCTTCTTGTACGTCTTCTGAACGCCGTAGCAGGTGAGCCAGCCCTCGCTGCCAAGCCAGAATGCGTCGGCCGGCTGCAGCGGCGATGGATCGGTAGCGTCAGACGTCGCGGACGGCGAACGTGTCGCGCGCGACAATAAGGAGCGTAATGACATCAGCTTGCGGCTCCGTTGCCTATAGCCGACACAATTCGCTCTCCTCTTGCCGTTCCGATCAGGTCGTCGCTTCGGCTCATTGCTTGCCGTCCTTTGAGCCGCTTACGGACGGCTCCCATGACGATGCTGGCGGCTTTTCTCGGCCTGTCCTCTCCTTTGCGGACTTGTCGCCATTTCTGCCAAGGCCAAGATCGCCGGCTTTCTGCTTCGCTGCATCCTTGGCCTCGTTGGGATAGATGACCGCACGCATCCGCGGCTTCTTGGGACCGGAGGCCTCCTCGGCAGCCTTGGCGGCGCTCAGGGCATCCCCCGCCGGCCGCGCCGCGCTGATCGCCGGCCCCGCCGCTCGGCCCGCATTTTCCATCTGCTCGAACCGCGATTCGCCGCTGTTCATATCGATTACAAAGCGCGCGCCGGGCGGAGCGACGACCACGTTCGACTTCCCAGGGTTCGCCGCGTTCCTCTGCTCGACCCGGACCGTACCTCCCCACATCACGATCCTGTTCTGCTTGACATCGAAATCGGCATTCTCTGATTCCGCGCGCTGCCCATCGCGACCCGAGACTTTTACCCGCTGACGGGCCTCGACCCGGGTGAGCTGGGCGCCTTGCGCCGCATCGCTGCGGGAGCCCGTCTGCGGCGTGGTTCTGGTCACAGAGGCCAGACCTGACTGGCCCGTGTAGAAGGCCGTCAATTCTGGTGTCTCCACGAGGAAGTCGCCTTGACGGGCGATGACGGTGCCGCGATAGGTCGCTTTCCTGTCTGCATCTGCGATGTCAAGGCTGTCCGCTTCGATGTCGATAGGTTTCGAGGGATCGCTGTTGAAGTTGACCGTCAGAGCTGCAGCTCCCTGCTGCACACTGTCGGACGGGGCGAGCTGCCGTCCGGCCTGCGACCTCTGCGCTGCGGACTGGTAGAAGACGGTATGGATGCGCTGAGCGGCCTGGCCCTGACCCGGCAGACTGTCCAGACGCCCCCGGCCGGACCGGCGATCGACGAACAGCCGCTGTCCCCGCAGGGTATTGCGCCCCTGCACGACTACGACATCTCCGGTGAGAAGCGCCGTATCCGACTTCTGGTCAAACTCAGCTTGCCGTGCCGTCACCTGTCGCTCGTTGGCGGAGGTCAGCACGACCCCTCCCGCCAGTCGCACGCGCTCCTCGACCGCGTCGTAGTCGAGCGTGGCGGATTGCGCTCTCTCATCCTTGTTGATAACGACCACGCCGCCGCGCGCGCTGACGGTCTTGAGGCGCGTCTGGGCCCGGCTGTCACGGCCCGGCGCCGCACCTTCGCTCGATAGGGGCCGGCCCTCATAGCGGACATCGAGTTCGGGCGCCTGCAGCACGGCATCTCCCTGCCGGGCGATCACGTCGCGACGAAACAGCGCCGTCTTTGCATTGTCGTCGACATCGAGTTGCTCCGACTTGACCTCGATCGGCAGTCTGGAGTTCGCACTGAGACCGGGAAGGGCTGCAGCCGGTTTCGATCGCGCGTCTTGGATTGCATCTGTTGAGCTGCGCTGCGAATTACCGTTGAGCGTCACATGCACGGCGTTGGAGAACGACGCTTGCCGCAGCTTCGTGTTGAGCGACATCTGACGGGCCCTGATCGTGCCCGCCTCCGTCTCGGCGAACACGGGCTCGGACGAACTGACCCGGCTTTCCTTCGTCCAAACCGTTGCGCGCGTCAGGCGTGCCTTCATGCCGCTCGATCCGTCGACGTCGATCTGCTCGTAAAGCTCAAGCACGTCCTTCTTCTGATCATAGGCGCCCCAGTTCGCCTTGAGCCTGGTGACGGTGCCGGTTGGTTGCGCAATTTCGCCGTTGATCAAGTTGAGCCGGATCGGACCGGACTGCTTGAGGTCCGTGATCGCCTCCCGCGCCTGGATCGTGTAGCGCGAACCATCCTTCCCGAAGCCGTTGTACTTCGGATGCTGCATGGTGAGATTCTTCGGATCGATCTTGACCGATCCAACCTGGACGCCGGCCACCTTCAGCCGATGAACGGCCGAAAGCGACGCGATGTAGCTGCCGACAGCAACCAATGCGACGAGCGGGAGCGCCACCTTGCCGACCCGCACGACGGCCGTGTGCCGTCGGGCCCGCACGAATGCGCGCGCGCGCTCCTCCTCGGACGCAATCCCTTGCACCGTCCGATCGCCGATCTGTCCGCGCCCAGCGGCCATGCTCACGGGGTCCCCACGCGATTGCCCCAGGTTGCTTCTCTTCCACGCGCCTTCGGACGGCTTCGAAAGGCCCACGCGCTCGCCCGCGTCACCCAATGCTCCAACGTCTGACTGCGCGAACAATTGGGTAACATTGGGACACCCTGGGCGCGAGGCTCGGGCTGACCGAACAGCCCGCATGGCCGACTGGCGGAGGCAAAGGCACGGTCAGTGCGAGAAAATGTCACTATCCTCGAAACCCGCGAGGTCCAGTCGGGCTCGAACCGGCAGAAACCGGAAGCAGGCCTCGGCCAGATCCAGCCGTCCGTCTCGGACCAGCATGGCTTCGAGGCGACGTTTGATCTCGTGCAGATGCAGGACGTCCGCTGCGGCGTAGGCCAGTTGCTGAGGGCTCAGTGTCGCGGCCGCCCAGTCCGAGCTTTGCTGCTGTTTCGAAAGCTCCAAGCCAAGCAGCTCGGCGCACAGATCTTTGAGCCCGTGACGATCCGTATATGTCCGGGCCAGCTTCGACGCGATCTTCGTGCACCAGATCGGCCCGACGTTGGCCTTGAGATAGGCTTGCAGGACGGCCACGTCGAATCTGGCATAATGAAATATTTTCAATATGTTAGAATTTTCAAGAAGCGCCTTGAGATTGGGCGCGGAATAGCTGCCCCGGTCAAATTGTACGATGTGCGCTTCGCCGGTCCCTGCAGACAGCTGCACCAAGCAGAGGCGATCACGATGCGGCCTAAGCCCCAGGGTCTCGGTGTCAACGGCTACGGCTGGCCCGAACGACAGACCTGACGGCAGGTCGCCCGAGTGCAGCGCAATTCGCGGAGTGCTCATGGGATCGCTCGCGATGGATTCGCCTGACGGGTAGCTTATGGTCTGCTCGGCAGAAAATGACCAGATCAACTTGGCAGATCGCAGGCGCTGCTGCCGTTTGCCGACCTCCCGCTGCTCGCGCGTGCCAGCGGTCGCCCGCTCCACACTCCACACATGAGGCGAGGCGCGCCGCGAGTCCGCGCCCTTCTCGGGCTTCCGGACGGTTCGACGAGCGAGCACATTGCTCCTCCCCCCTTGGAGAATTTGTGAGCCTTGACATCGCTGGAGCAGAGCACGCTCTATCGGCGGCGCAAGACAAGCTGCACGAATACGGTGGGCCGCATCTGACGGTCGTCACCGGGAGATGACGGCCAATGACTGAATGGCGAGTGGGCGTGGATTCCGGTGGAACCTTCACCGACATCTGCCTCATGAACGCTGCCACAGGCGTAATCCGCGTCTGGAAGGTTCCCTCGAGCCCGGACGACCCGTCTCGTGCCATCGCAGATGGGCTGGTCGAAGGACTGGCCCAGGCTGCCTCGGCACACCCCACCGACGCAGTCTACTTCGGCCACGGAACGACCGTTGCCACGAATGCCCTCATCCAGCATCGCGGCGTGCGCACCGGCCTCATTACGACGGCTGGATTCCGCGATCTTCTTGAGATCGGGAGACAGCGTCGTCCCCATCTCTACGACCTGCAGTGCGACAAGCCGCCTTGCCTCGTACCGCGCGATCTGCGTCTCGAGGTTGCCGAGCGCATGAAGTTCGATGGGCGTATCGAGACACCGCTCGACGAAGCGGCGGTGCGAGCCGCCGCGCGTTCGCTGAAGGCTGCCGGCGTCGAAGCAGTGGCCATCTGCTTTCTCTATTCGTACGTCGATCCAAATCACGAGGCTCGCGCGAAAAACATCGTCGAGGAGGAGCTGCCGGAGGCATTCGTCACGGCTTCGCACCTCGTCGCGCCGGAATTTCGCGAGTACGAGCGATTCTCGACGACCGTCGTTAACGCCTATCTCGGGCCAATTCTTTCCCGTTACGTAGCCCGGCTCGCGACCCGCCTCGATGCCGCGGGCGTTCGCGGACCCCGCCACATCACGCAATCGAACGGCGGCGTGATGTCATTTGCGACCGCTGAGCGCCAGGCCGTGCGGACCGTGCTTTCCGGCCCAGCCACCGGCGTCGTCGGCGCGCTCAAGGTTGGCGAATTCGCCGGCTTCCGGAATCTCATTACCTTTGACATGGGTGGCACGTCGACCGATGTCGCGCTGATCCAGGATGGCCGACCGACACTGTCTTCTGAACTCGAGGTCCATGGCTATCCGCTCAAGACGCCGGCCCTCGATATTCATACGGTTGGGGCCGGCGGCGGCTCGATCGCCTATCTCGATGCCGGCGGTCACTTGAAGGTGGGCCCGCGCAGTGCCGGCAGTGTTCCGGGCCCCGCCTGCTACGGTCTTGGCAACGAGGAGCCGACAGTCACCGACGCCAACGTCGCGCTTCAGACCCTCAATCCGACGCATCTTCTGGCGGGCCGCATGCCCATTGATCGGGCGCAAGCGGTGCGCGCCGTGGACAGGTTGGCATCCCGGCTCGGTCTCGACCCGACCGCCACCGCGCAGGGGATCGTGAGCGTCGTCACCGCCAATATGGCCAAGGCCATCCGGCTCATCTCCGTTCAGCGTGGCCACGATCCGCGCGACTACACGCTGGTCGCCTTCGGCGGCGCCGGCCCGCTCCACGCTGGCCGCCTTGCTCGCGAACTCGACATTCCCCGGATACTGGTTCCCCGCAATCCCGGGATTCTTTGCGCGCTCGGCCTGCTTCTCTCCGATCTCAAGACGACTTTCTCTCGCACGCGCATTCTGATGCTCGATACGGCTTCGGTCGACGAAATCGAATCGACGTTTCGGGATCTGGAGAAGCAGGCGTCGCGATGGTTCGAGACCGAGAGCCTGCCGCCTGAGTGCCGCCACCTCCGGCGCTCGGTCGATCTGCGCTATGCCGGGCAGAATTACGAGCTGACGGTCGCGATCGCTGACGGCGATCTCACGACTGCGGCGAAGGAGCAGATACGGTCGGATTTCGCCGCCGCTCATCAGCGACTTTACGGCTATGTCGCCGAAAGCGAACCCATCCAGATGATTACGTTTCGGGTGGAGGCAATCGGCATGATCCGGGCGACGGAGTTTCAAAGACATCCGGCGATGGTCGAACCGGCTCACGCCGCAAGGACAGGCGAGCGCGAGGTATGGCTCGGCGAGGTCGGCCGCAGCGTCCTCTGCCCCGTCTACGACCGCGACAGACTTCAGCCAGGCCATGTCGTGCGTGGCCCATCGGTCATCGAGCAGATGGACGCGACCACCCTCCTGCTTCCCGACCAGACAGCCCGTGTCGACGAGGCTCTGAACCTCGTGATCACGGACGCTTAGCGGCTGGCGTACCGCCTGAGGTCCGACGCTGCGCCGTCTCGCGCGGATCAGAGCTCGATCACAAGCTTCCCGAAATGGCCCGCCGCCTGCATGGCGCGATAGGCCTCCTTGGCATCTGAAAATGCAAAAGTCCGGTCGATGACTGGCTTCATTCGATTGGCGGAAATGGCCCGATTCATATCCAGGAACATCCTTCGTGAGCCGACATAGATGCCCTGCATCCGGATCGACTTCCGCATGAACGTGGCAGGATCGATCTGGCCGCCGGTCAGGACGCCGATGAGCGCGATCGTCCCGGCGATGCGCGTTGCCGCAATTGAGCGCGGCAGCGTTCCCGCTCCGCCGACCTCGACGGTGACATCGACGCCGCGACCCTCCGTGAGCTTCAAAACCTCCCGCTCCCAGTCGGGATGGCTGCGGTAATTGATCGTCTCGCTCGCACCCAGCTCGCGGGCGCGTGCAAGCTTCTCGTCGCTCGAGGACGTGATGATGGTTCGCGCCCCGTGCAGCCGCGCAAACTGCAGCGCAAAGATCGAGACGCCGCCGGTCCCGAGCAGCAGAACGGTGTCACCGGCTTTGAGGCGCGCGCACTCGACGAGCGCATGCCACGCCGTCAGCGCCGCACAGGGCAGTGTCGCCGCTTCCGCATAGGAGAGATGAGCGGGAACGGGCACCACACCGTCCGCTGAGAGCGTCACCTCTTCCGCCAGAACACCGTCTTCGGCGCCGCCGAGCGCGCTTGCCATGGCTTCGGCTGAGCAGGCGCCGTCCAGCCACCGTTGGAAAAAGCATGAAGCAACCCGGTCTCCGACCTTGACGGCCGTCACGCCCGCCCCCACGGCGATGACCTCGCCCGCAGCATCCGAATTCGGCACGCGCGGATACGGCAATTTGCGCGAGACCGGGTCACGGATGGTGTTGAGGTCCCGGTAATTGATCGCGTTCGCACGTACCCGAACGCGAACCTCGCCGGGTCCGGGCGATGTCGCCGCCACCTCCGCCAGACGAAGTGCATCGATCCCGTCGCTCGATACGATTTGCCATGCACGCACGTTGCCTGACCCTTCTGCTGCGGCTGACCTCTGCCGGGGTGGATCGAAGCGATGCACCCGCCCCGGCTCAATTGAGCACAAAACCGTCGTAGCCGTTTCTCACGACCTCATTGCACTTTTCGATATACGTGGGAAATCCACCCATATAGGGCAGGAACACGCGCGGTTTTCCGGGAATGTTGGCACCGACGTACCACGACGAGCAGGAGGGCTTGAGCGTGTTGCCGGCAACCTCCGCGTTGTGGATGCCCCATGCGACTTCGGCCTCGCGCCTTGGCTCGATTGCAGACTTCTGATGGTCACGCATGTGGCCAATGCAGTCCGAGACCCACTCGACGTGCTGCTCGATCGTTGGCAACATGTTGGTGAGCACCGACGGGCTTCCCGGCCCCGTGATCATGAACAGGTTCGGGAAGCCGGCCGACATGAGACCCAGATAGGTTTGCGGCCCCTCGGCCCATTTCTCTTTGAGGCTTTGGCCGTCGCGGCCCCTGATATCGATGCGGGTCAACGCCCCGGTCATCGCATCGAAGCCGGTGGCCAGCACCAGCACGTCGACGTCGATCTCGCGTCCGTTGGCACGCACGCCTTGCGGTGTGATGCGCTCGATGGGGGAATTGCTGATGTCCACGAGCTGGACGTGCGGCTTGTTGAACGTCTCATAGTAGCCGGTGTCAATGACGAGGCGCTTGCAGCCGATGAGATAGTCTGGCGTCAAGGCGTCCGCGAGCTTCGGGTCCTTGACCATCTCCCGGAGTTTCGCGGCAACGAATTCGCGCGCCGTGCGGTTGGCCTCGTCATCGATCAGCAGATCCCCGAACGCGCCCATGAAGCCCAATCCGCCTTCATCCCAGCGTCGCTGATACTCCGAGCGGATCTCATCCGGGGATGCTTCCGCCGCCTTCTCGCTTCGATACTTCGCGAGCACGCCCGTGAAAGTCTTCTTCGCTTCCGCTCTGAGTTCCGGATAACGCTCCTTCCATCGGCGCTGCTCGTCGGGATCGAGCGGACGATTGCGCGCCGGAATGACCCAGTGGGGCGTGCGTTGAAATACGTAGACCTTCTTCGCTTGCGCCGCGATCACCGGTATGGACTGCACTGCGGAGGACCCGGTTCCGATGACCGCAACCGTCTTGCCGGTGAAGTCCACGGGTTCATGCGGCCACTGGCCTGTGTGATAGACCGGCCCCTTGAAAGTCTCGAGCCCCTCGAAGCGGGGCGTGTTGGGCGAAGACAGGCAACCGGTCGCCATGATGCAGTAGCGCGCCGAAAGAGTGTCGCCGTCTTCGGTCTCGATCCGCCAGGAGCGATTCTTCTCGTTCCAAACCGCCCGCGCCACCCGCGTGTTGAACGAAATGTCCTTCCTGAGATCGAAGCGATCGGCCACATGGTTGGCGTACGTGAGGATCTCGGGCTGGGCGGCGTAACGTTCCGTCCAGTTCCACTCCTGCTGCAATTCCGGCGAGAATTGGTAGGAGTACTGCATACTCTCGATGTCGCAGCGCGCGCCGGGATAGCGGTTCCAGTACCACGTGCCGCCTACTCCGCCACCGGCCTCGAGCACACGAACGCGCAGTCCCATGTTGCGTAGTCTGTAGAGCTGGTAGAGGCCGGCAAAGCCGGCGCCGACAACAATCACGTCAAACTCTGCCTCACCGCCCTGCGCCGCCATGCAAGACTCCCGTGTTCCGCTTCCTCGATCCTGCAACATCTCTAACTTGCGCCGAGACGGGGTCGCAAGACGCTCGTTTGTGCAGTAGCTTTCGGATCGGTTGATCGTTGAACCCCCAGCGCCGCTGCGAGCAAAGCATGTCCGATTCACCTCAATCGCAACCCGTCACAACCGTCCGGCTCCAGAACATTGCCCAGTCCTACGGACAGTCGGCCGCGCTGATGGCCGCCGTCGAAGTCGGCCTGTTCACGGCCATCAGCAACGGAGCCGGCTCGTTCGACGAGGTTGCCCGGGCTCTCGACATCCACCCGACGAACGCCGAGCGTCTGATTGTCATGCTGTGTGCTGCGGGGCTCGTCGAAAAGCGCGACGGGCGCCTTAAGAACGCTGAGGACGTGGAACGGTTCCTGGTGGCGGGCAAGCCCGGCTACATGGGGCCGTGGATCACCTTCACGAAACCGCAGTGGAACGAATGGGGGCGCCTCGCAGACCACATCCGCGTCAAGACTCTCAAGGTTATGGGCTCGATTGAGACATTCACGATCGAGGATGCGCGCCGCTACCACAAGGCGACCTACTCGATCGGCATGGGGGCGGGCCGCCGCTTTGTCCGGCAAGTCAATCTCGCGGGCCGCCGCAAAATCATGGACATCGGCGGCGGTTCCGGCGCTTACTGCATTCAGGCGGCCAAGGCGCACCCGACGATCCGCGGCGTCGTCCTCGACCTGCCGGTCGTCTGCGAGGTTACGCGCGAGTTCCTGGCCGAAAACGGGGTCGCGGACCGCATCGTGGCCGAGCCATGCGACTTCACGCGCGACCCGTTCCCGACCGATTGCGATGTGGCCATCATGGCCTCGAATCTCCCCATGTACAGCCGTGAGATGATCGCCGCGGTGATCCGCAAGGCGCACGACGCCCTGCTTCCCGGCGGCGAGATGCATCTCATCGGTGAAACGACCAACAATGAGCGAACGGGCCCATGGGGTCCGGCCTACTGGGGCCTCGGCCAAGCGATTGTGGACTCACAAGGCCTTGCGCATTCCGAGGCCGATGTCATCGGGTACTTCAACGCCGCCGGATTCCGTGACGTCGCGGTCAACGAATTCATCCCGGGCTCGCTCAGCCGCATCGTGGGGAAGAAGCGAAGCTGATTGTGCGCAGGCACGGCTGCGAGCCGGCTTTTTGCGCGCTCGCTCGCTAGGCAGACGCGCGCTTGGAAGCGAACGACCATTTGCGTCCCCACTCGATCATCGGCTGTTCAATCGTCCGGTGGACGATCCAGGCGGTGCCGATCGTCGCGGGAACTGCAGCGAGCGTTACGATGACCTGCGCAACTGTTGCGATGTCCGGCTTTCCGGCGAGAAGGATTCCATGCATCAGCCCCAGAACCGGCATGTGCAGAAGATACGTCCCATAGGAGATCCGGCCGAGAAATTTTAAGGCGGGCGAGGTCAGCCGGTCAGCCTCCGGCGCGCCGCGGACGATCGACAGCAGATAGATGGCGGCCGCCAGGGAAATGAGCGGCATCCCCGCAACGTGGAACCACGTCGCATCCTTGCCCCCCGCCGCGCGCAACAGAAAGACGAAAGCCAGCAGGATCACAGGTAGCGCGCGCAGCGCCTGATCGCTGCCTTTCCACGCCATGCCTCTGCTGTCGGCCACCTTGGCCGCAATCATCCCAAGAAACATGGAATGGGCGGCGCCCGGCAGCGTAATGTTGGCGGCCATAAAGGAGGCTTCATCGCCACCAACCAGGGCCGCGCGGAAGAGCACGGATGCGCCGACAAGCGCGCCCAGTGCCAACAGGAGATGCCTGCGCGGCACCAAAAGGCACAGAACTGGCGCAATGAGATAGAACTGCTCCTCGACGGTGAGCGTCCAGGTCGGGGTGAGCCATTCGCTGCCGTAGTCGCCGCGCGCAATCATCACAAAGGGTTGCGTGAGTGTCACGTAGGACCAGAGCGGCAGGTTCCGCTCTGCCTGCATCCAGGCTTCGGTATGAAAGACTGACGCGGCCAGAAAAACGACGGCCACCGTGAACAGGTAGACGGGCAGCGTTCGGGTCAACCGACGCATGTAGAACGTCTGAAAGAACCCTGGCGTTCCGACATGCGCGAGAATGATGCGCGCCATCAGGAACCCGCTGAGGACGAAGAAGACTTTGACTGCGATCCACCCGAACAATACGGCCGAGACTCCGTTCGGCACCTCACCGAAGTAGTGTGCGATGACCACCATCATCGCGAGCACGCCCCGCAGTCCGTCGAGGGCCTCGATGCGCTCAGACGCCGCCGGCCCGGCGGCTTGAGCAGGACATGCATCGACAACGCGAAGCCCCCCCACTTTGGGGAGCAAGACCCACGCGGTTCGCACGCCTGTCGTCATCGCCGTCGCCACGATCCGGGACCCGGTGCGGCCCCATGGGCGAGCATTTACCAGCAAGGCCTTGCGAAAATCATAGCGGGGCCGCTGCGCGCGTGCGCACGCTCGTCGGTTAATGAAGTGTGAGCAGGAAGTGAGATTACGCCAGCGCCTGCAGCGTCAGGCTTTGGCTGCGGCCCCGCCTCCCTCTACCGCCGGAGCCATCTCGCCCAGCGGCTCTTTTTTTCCGGAGCCGGCGCCGCCGACGCCTCGCCATTGAGCTCGGCGACGAACTTTCCGAAGAATTCGTCAGCGAGCTTTTTGGATGTCGCCTGAATGAGGCGGCCGCCGAGCGTCGCGAGCTTGCCCCCCACTTCCGCCTTGGCGACGTAGGTAAGCTCGGTCTCCTCACCGATCTCGGCGAGCGTCACGTCGGCGCGCCCCTTGGCAAATCCCGCCGCCCCTCCCTGACCTTGCCCCACGATCGTATAGCCGGTCGGCGGATTGAGATTCTCAAGCGTGACCGTCCCGGAGAAGGTCGCGGAAATCGGTCCGATCTTGAGGGCCACCTTGGCGGCGAGGTCTGTCGGCGAGCGCTGCTCAAGCTCCTTGCAGCCGGGAATGCATCGCTTGAGGACCTCAGGATCGTTGAGCGCGGCCCAAACGACATCTCGCGGCGCGGCGATCCGGTACTGCCCGTTGATGTCCATTAGCTGTGCCCCTGAATTGCGGGCTGGACGTGGCAGGCGGCCGAACCGGCATCACGATACGTTGTCGCCGCGACCACCCGTATCAGCGAGCAAGGTCACCCGCCAACCGCTTCCCGCGCGATCGAACCTCATCGGTGTAGCGTTGGCAAGCATTCCCGTCTCGAGCTCGAGGCCCAGGCTCGGCGCCAGTACGTAAAGCACGCCTCCGTGCGCGACGAGAGCCGTCATGTTCCTGCTGGCCGCGTCGAGGCTTCTCACCAGTCCGGCCTGAGTCCGGCTGACGAACTGCCTGAGGGTCTCGCCATTCGGCGGATCGTCACGCCAGTCGTGATCGTGTGACGGCGTGCCGACAAGATCGCCGAACCACCGCTCGCGCAAACCGGGCTCCTCGATCGGACGCAAGCCGTGCGGCCGGGCGATGATTTCAGCGGTTGTCCATGCCCGCTTCATGGTGCTGGCTACGACGCGCTCGAGCCGGGCCGCCTTGAGCGCCTCCGCCGCAGCCTCAGCCTGCGCCAAGCCACGGGCATTCAGAGGAATATCGGCGGGCTGGAATATCTTCTTGTGATTGCCGTCGGTCTCACCGTGCCGGACGAAGATGAAGCTCTCGCAGTCCGGATCGATAGGCGTTGCCCGGGCCATCGCGAAAAGATCCTCAAGACCCCGATGCAGATAGCCGGGCGTCGTGATCGATCGGGTCATCGAGACTCCTGCCGGTTCCTGGCGAGACCGTTTCGGCCGGCGCGAGTTGCGGCGGCACCACAGCCGTCCCTGCCGGCACCGACCCGCGACCCCCGTTTGCCGATTGGCCAGAGGGAATGTCTAACCCACCCTATAGCGTTGGATCATGTCCCAATCCAGCGCCAATCCGAACCCATGCCCCGTCGCCACCTCGACCCATCCATCCTTGGGCTTCGGCCGGTTCAGCCACATGGTCTGCCACACGGGATCGCGCTCGGGATCCGCGAAGCACTCGATGTAGCTTCCATGCGGAACCGCTGAAATCAGATGCTGCGCAATCTGCGATTCTTCATGATGCGCCATCTGAACGCCAAAGGCATGACAGAGCGCCGCTGCTCGCCGCCACTCGGTGACGCCTCCGCATTCCGAGGCGTCGTAATTGACGAGATCGACCGCACGGGCCTCGAGCAGGCGCCGCACACCAGCAAGCGTCGTCTCGGACTGGCCGGCTGTGATGGGGATGGTCGAAGCGCCGCGCAGCCGCGCCATCATGGCGGCGTCATCGTGCCAATGACAGGGTTCCTCGAACCAGCGGATGTCGTACTTTTCCACAAGCCTGCTGAAGCGAAGCGCCTCCGCGACTGACCAGCCCCGATTGGCGTCGACCGCCAGGATGAAGTCGGGTCCGGCCGCCTTGCGGGCCGCTTCGACCCGGCGTGCATCTTCTTCGGGTGCAAGACCGCCAACCTTGAACTTGCAGCCCGCCATGCCGGCATCGCGGTACATCTCCATCTCGCGGCCGATATCGGCGAGCGTCTTTCCCTCGCGATAGTAGCCACCGATCGAAATGATCTGCACCCGCTCCCGATAACCGCCGAGAAGGTGTCGCACGCTGGTTCGCGTCGCCTTGCCGATGACGTCCCAGATGGCACAGTCGACGCAGGCGATCGCCTCGAGCAGCGTCTTGCGGTCTCGCGCAGCAATGGTCAGCGCGAACATGCGCTCCCAGAGCCGCTCGGTTTCGAAGACGCTGGCGCCTTTGACGATTGGCAGCAGTTCCTCGCGGATGATGCGCGCGATCTCCGGACCCTGCTCGCGATTGTCGCCATTGTAGACTTCGCTCGCGAGACCGCCGTCGGTCTGGAGTTTCGTCACAATTGTCGAGCGCTTGAGTACAGAGTAGGTGCTGCCGCCAAAGTTGCGGTTGAGCGGAATGTCGACGGCAATCGCGTCAATTCCGGTGATGCGCATGCCTCGATCTCCGCGCCCAAATTCGTGGCGAACCGCACAACGCGGGACCCGGGCGTCCTCGTCACACGATCTCGAACAGCCCGGCTGCTCCCTGACCGCCGCCGATGCACATCGTAACGACCGCCCACTTCACGCCCCGGCGCTTGCCCTCGATGAGGGCATGGCCCGTGAGCCGCGCGCCACTCATGCCGTAAGGATGGCCGATCGAGATGGCGCCGCCGTCGACGTTGAGACGGTCAGCCGGAATGCCGAGTTTGTCGCGGCAGTAGACGACCTGGACGGCGAACGCCTCGTTAAGCTCCCAGATGCCGATGTCCTCGACCTTGAGACCATGCTTCTTGAGAAGCTTGGGCACGGCGAACACCGGTCCGATCCCCATCTCGTCGGGATGGCAGCCGGCGACCTCGAAGCCGCGATAGATCCCCAAGGGCGCAAGGCCCCGCTTCTGGGCCTCCTTGTCGGACATGACCACGCACGCCGAGGCCCCGTCCGACAGCTGGCTGGCGTTTCCAGCCGTGATGAAATTGCCTTCTCCCGCAACCGGTTTCAGCTTGGCGAGGCCTTCCAGACTCGTATCCGGACGGTTTCCCTCGTCCTTGAGAAGCGTGAACATCTCCTTGCCGACGACCTTGCCTTCCTTGTCGTAGACGAGCTTCTCCGCCGGGAGCGGCACGATCTCGGCATCAAAGCGCCGCGCCTGTTGCGCCGCCGCAGTCCTGCGCTGACTCTCGACGCTGTACTCGTCCTGGACCTCGCGCGAGATGCCGTAGCGCTTGGCGACATTGTCGGCCGTCTGAATCATCGGCCAGTAGAGGGCCGGCATGTGCTCCGTGATCCAGGCATCATGATTTCCGAGAACATTCTGGTTCGTGGTGTTGCCTTGCACGAGACTGATGCTCTCGAGACCGCCGGCGACGATGATCGCGGCATCATCGGACCTGATCCGCTGCGCCGCCATGGCGATGGTCTGAAGCCCCGAGGAGCAGAAGCGGTTGACCGTCGCGCCGGGAACGGTCACGGGCAGGCCGGCCCGTATGGCGATCTGCCGGCCGATGTTGCCGCCGGTCACGCCCTCCGGCATGGCGCAGCCCATGAGCACGTCTTCGACGTCGGCGGGGTCGACCTTTGCCCGCTTGACGGCTTCCGCAACCACATGACCGCCCAGCGTGGCGCCGTGCGTGTAGTTGAACGCACCCCGAAATGCACGTCCGATGGGCGTACGGGCAGTCGAAACGATAACGGCGTCGGCCATGGCGCGGTCTCCGGACTTCGATCCTTCTGATCGCGCCATTAGTTTCAGGTCTGACCCCGATGTGCAAGATGCGCCTGCGGGGCGCTCGGGTCGCGATGATCAATCCGGTCGCCCGCAGCGCCGCCCATCCTTTCGGCCCCCTTCCAGAATCCGGAACTGTCTCCGGTTCTGCCGCACGACACGGGCATTGGCGAGCGAGGAGATGAACGGAGACTGACGATTGCTGCGCTCGATCACGGCGTGCGGGCGACCGTCCGGCCATATTAAATTGTGGCGCAGCAGAGCGCTTGGCCACAGTCTTTGATACCCAAGCCACACCGGCGGATCGATCGCCGTGACCGCACCCAGATAGCGCCGGATCGATGCGCCCTCATGCGTCAAAGGCAGAACGATGACCTCGAACGCGACGCTGCGCCCGCCGCCGTCCTGAGCCTCGATCTCACAGACTGCAACGGCCCCCTGATCCGTTACCGAGGAAAGCATCGATTCAAGAACGGGTCGATCGTCGTCAGGAACGAGCTCGAGAAAGTTGCGCCCGCGCAGCTCGACGCCGAAATTGTCGCAGATCCGGGTGCCAGCCAGCCGGAACGGGAACGTTCTGGCGTCGAGGCGCTCGAGGATGAACGTTTCCGAGAGAATCTCGCTGATGCAAGATGGCTCGATCTCGAAGCGACAGGGGGCCATCCGCTCGCCGCGCACTTCGTTCCAGTAGCCGTACAGGATGTGACTGGTGCGAAGGTTCATCGACAATCCTCTACCCTGCTTTGCTCCAGCGCCTGCGTTGCCGCCCAATGCCGCGCCTGCAGCAGCGCCTGATCTCTGGTGGTCCCAAAATGAAACACCGGGATACCGAGATGGGCGTGTGGGCCGCGCTCTGCCCTCTAGGCAGCAGAAACCGTGCCACGTGGCCGGTGGCACCCTTTCCGATTGAAAGTGGCTGGCGCACGCGCTAAGCGGCGCGATCGAAGGCGAAACGCTAGGGGTGGGGGATGCCTGCGCACCGGGAGCCGATCTTCAATGCACCGGGCATCGTCACCGGGGCGATTGCGGCGCTTGTCGCCATCCATGTTCTGGTGTGGGTCGTGTTGCCGGACCGGCTGACCAACGACGTCCTCGAACTGTTTGCATTCATCCCGGCGCGCTACACGGGCCAGGGGGAAAGCCTGGCCGGTGGCTCTGCCGCCATGGTCTGGACGTTTTTCTCGCACCAGCTGCTGCACGGCGACTGGACGCACCTGCTCCTGAACTGCGCGTGGCTTTTGGTTTTCGGCGGCGCGGTGGCGGTACGCATCGGAACGACGCGCTTCATTGCGTTCGGCCTTCTTTCGGGTGCGGCCGGGGCCATCGCGTTCCTCGCCTGGCGGATCGGCGATCCCATTCCGATGATCGGTGCGTCGGGGGGCGTATCCGGCCTGATGGGCGGCGCCTTCCGCTTCTTTTTTGCGGCCCTTGACCACGGCGGCTTTGATCGATTTCGGCTGGCGCCGCGCTCGGTGCCCCTGATGTCCGTGCCGGAAGTGCTGCGCGACAAGCGCTTCCAAGCCGTGGCCGTGGCCCTGGTGCTGATCAATCTCTTGACGAGTCTCGCTTCGCCCGTCCTCACGGCGGCGGACGGCATCGCCTGGCAGGCACACCTCGGCGGCTTTCTCTTCGGCTTGCTGACGTTCCATCTCTTCGAGCCGCCGCGGCGAGCTCGCCCGGACCTCACGGTCGTGCCGCCGCCCCGCTCGAAGTGGCACTGACCGCGGGGAATGAAGGTGATTCAGAAAAGTATTCGCTTGCCTTGCCCCGACGGAGCGGAAAAAGTTGACGCCAAGCCGGTCCGATGCGGCCGGCACCAACGATTGGGCCCACAGTGCCGCGGAGCCGGGGGCCAGTCATGGTGAAGGCGCCGGCCGTGATGCCGCGCCGCACGGGTGGGGCATGATCGGCTTCCGTGATCCCGTCTCAGGGAGGAACCGACCATGCACGTGTCTCAAATTCTGAAAGAGAAGGGCCGCGCCGTCGAGACGATCGAACGCAACGTCTCGCTGCTTGACGTCGCCCGCCGCCTCTCGGACAAACGAATCGGCGCCGTCGTCGTCGTCGATGAAGCGAAGCGCATCGTGGGCATCATTTCCGAGCGCGACCTCATTCGCGTTATCGGCGCGGACGGACCGGAGGCGCTGAACCGTTCCCTTGCCGACGTGATGACGACGAATGTGATCACGTGCCGCGAGCAGGACACCATCGACAAGATCATGGCGTTGATGACGGAACGCCGGATCCGGCATCTGCCGGTCGTCGAAGACGGAAAACTGGCGGGCATCGTATCGATCGGCGATGTCGTGAAGTATCGGGTTGCCGAGGTCGAGCTCGAGGCCATGGCCATGCGGGACTACATCACGGCCGCCTGAAGCGAAAGGTTGAAAGACCGTGCGTCCGCCGGCAGGCGTCAGCTGTGCAAATGGCTCACGTGCATGGCGTGGTCCCGGGCGCTGATCTCACGACGCAGCTCCTCGAGATCGCGCTGCGTCGCGGCGATACCGCGGAGAATAAGCTCGTCGGCGCGGTGGAAGTCGAAGAGTCCGATGCCGGCAAGGCGGGGATTGATGATGGCGTCCGGCGGATCGCCGGCAAGCCGTGAGCGGGCGATCCGATCCTGGACGATGTTGAATGCGTCCACCATGACGGTGGAGATGCCCGGACCGCCTTCGCCTCCACCGAAGAGCTGCCGCTGCAGGAGCTTCCGCGCTGCCGGCTTCGAGAAGACGGGCCGGGTGCTGTCCGCGGTCGGCGCGCCGACCGCGGCGGAATCCGGGTGGATCGCGCCACGGCCGCACAGGTCCGAGTTCAGGTTGACGGCGATGACGTAGCGGGCGCCGAGCGCCCGGCAGACGGAGACCGGAATCGGATTGACGAGCGCGCCGTCGAACAGCCAGCGGCCGTCCACGTTCACCGGCGAGAAGATACCCGGAATGGCATACGAGGCGCGCATCGCATCGACGAGCGCGCCGCGGGAGAGCCAATGCTCCTGACCGGTTCCCATTTCGGTCGCAACAGCGACGAAGCGGGGCGCAAGCTTGTCGATCGCAAGTCCGGCCAGATGAGCTTCCAGGCGGTCGACCACCCGCTGCCCCAGAATGAGCCCGGAGCCTGAGAGGTTGACATCGAGATAACCGAACACCTTTCGGCGTGTCAGATCGCGGCAAAAGCCCTCGAGCTCATCGAGCCGTCCGGCGGCGAAGCATCCTCCCACCACCGCGCCGATTGAAGTTCCGGCCACAATGTCCGGAACGATTCCGGCCTGCTTCAGGGCGCGCAGCACGCCGATGTGAGCCCAACCCCGCGCCGCGCCGGCTCCGAGAGCCAATCCAATCCTGGTCCTTCCCATGGTCCGGTCCCCTTCCCGGCCGATGCGGTTCCCGCTCTCCCATGAGCAAGCGGTATGCCAGTACGCTGCCAGACTGGCGGCCGCCCTCCCGGGGTCTCGTCGCAAGGAGGTTAACCGAGGGACTTTAACTTTGCGCAGAGCGTGCCGGCCGAATGCAATTCATTCGGTTGAAGGCTTGTTAGGAGACAGGGCGGCGCCGTCGTCGGCTCCCGTTTGCCCCGATCGCGACCGCCAAGGTCTAGCGTTTCGGCATGCCGGTATGTCCAAGCACCGGCGTGCCCGATTGTCGCGGCATCTCGATGCGCCGGTAGAAGCAGCTCCGACGCCGCGTGTGACAGGCGACACCCGCTCCCGCCACCTTTACGCGCAACCAGACGGCGTCCTGATCGCAGTCCGTCAGCATCTCCATCACTTCCAGGACATTCCCACTCTCCTCGCCCTTCATCCAGATGCGCTGCCGCGATCGGCTGTAGAAGTGGGCGCGCCGGGTCTCGATGGTGCGCGCCAGCGCCTCGGCGTTCATCCACGCCAGCATCAGCACCTCGCCCGTCTCGGCGTCCGTCGCGACACTCGCGATGAGACCGGCGGCATCGAACCGCGGTGAGAATGTGACGCCCTCTTCCACATCTGCAGTGGCGCCGGGGCGCGCGAAAGTGATCCGCTGATCGTCGTGCGTCATGTCCGAGCCCTGAATGCAAACGCAGCCGCTCTGCTTTTCGTGCGGGAAAACCTTCCTTGGACTTCGCCAGCACGGGACATCTCAGCGCGACCGCACCGCCCAACCCATCTCCCAGAATTGCGCCTCGAGCAGCGTCGCCTCACGGAAAGTCGCAGCAAGCTCAGCCTGCCGCTGAGGCGTTGCATATCTCGCCGACAGTGCATCGAGATGCGCGATCGCCCGCGCCGCGACCTCCTGATAGGCGCTCCCCGCGTACTCGGTGATCCAAGCGGCATACGGGCTGTCAGCGACCATTTTGCCTGCGCTGCTGGCAAGCCGACGCCCGATCTCCGCATAACCGATGACGCACGGCGCCAAGGCAACCTTCAGGCTCAGAAGATCCCCCCGCATGCCCGCATCGAGGACGTACCGCGTATAGGCAAGCAGTTCGGGCGCCGGCTCGGCGCGCTCAAGCGCTTCCCGATCGAGCCCCCATCTTGCGCAGAGCCTGACGTGCAGGTCCATCTCGACATCCAGAATAGCCGACATCGCGGAAGCCGACTCGCGCATGTCGGCGAGCGTCGGCGACTTGTAGACGGCGAGCGCATACGCCCGCGCGAACTCGATCAGGAAAAGATAGTCCTGCACCAGATAACGCCTGAACGAGACCTCGGGAAGGCTGCCGTCAGCCATCGCCTCGGTGAAAGGATGATGCGTGTAGGCCGCCCACTCCGCCGCCGCCTGCTGCTTCAACGTCTCAAAGAAGCTCATCCCGATCACCCTGTCATTGCGTCTCTGCGAGATGTCAATCGTGTTCGGATCGCAATTGACTTCGCCATCGCGACCGCGATCTTGTGCGGTATCCTGAAGCCGGAGACAACCATCCCGTCTCGCTCGCCAATCTAGTCACATTCGTGATCCCCTGCGTCAGGGACCAGAGCTTCGCAGGAATGCCGTCGCGCGCAATCCGAGGACTGCCGGGCAGGCGAGCGCCGCAAGGGGCTTGTTTCGGTTCCGGCCCAGCCATTAAGCCGGTTGCGACGCTAGCGCCCCTATTGGCAGGCCAACGTCACTGTCGCCAGATCGAACCCATCGATGGATGCCCGGTGAACGCAGGCGCAGGCTCGCGCGGAGGTGCCCGCGCACTTCGCGGAAGTCAATTTGCAGGTTGCCCTCAAGCGGTCTATTCGAGAACCGGCAACCGATTGCCGCGTGCCGTTCCAACCTGTGAGCGCGTCATGAACGAACAGAGCACTGCGCCGGGCGCAATTGCTGAGGCGACACCGCTGGCCACAGACTGCTCCGGCGCCGACTTCTACGCTGCCGACCGGGGATTGCGAGACCTGTTGCGTCTCTATCTGGAGCCGGCGCTCCTGGCGCGCCTCGAGCCCCACTTCCAGCGCCTCGGCAAGCTTGCCGGCGGCAGACTCGACGAGATCGCGCGCATCGCCGACCGCAATCCGCCCGTTCTGCATGCGCGCGACCGCTTTGGCCGCGACCAGGACTGGATCGAGTACCACCCCGCATACAGGGAGATGGAGCGGATTGCGTTCGGCGACTTCCAGCTTCACGCCATGAGCCACCGGCCGGGAGTGTTCGGGCTCGACCGGCCGATGCCGGCGAGCGCCAAGTACGCCTTTCAGTACCTCTTCGTTCAAGCCGAGTTCGGCATCATGTGCCCGGTGAGCGTCTCCGACACGTCCGCCTTTCTCGTGAAACGATACGGCAGCCCCGAGCTCAAGAGTTATCTCTTGCCGCGAATGCTCTCAGGCGATTTGGCGACGCTGTGGAAGGGCACGCAGTTCATGACCGAGAAGGCGGCTGGATCGGACGTCGGACAGGTCGAGACGGTGGCCCGCGAGAACTCCGGCCGTTGGACCCTGCACGGCGAGAAGTGGTTCTGCTCGCACACCGACGCGGAGGTCGCGCTGATGCTTGCGCGGCCCGAAGGGGCGCCGGCCGGCACCGCCGGACTCGCCCTCTTCGCATGTCCGCGATACCGGCGCGACGGCAGCCGCAATAGCTACCGGATCGTGCGCCTCAAGGACAAGCTCGGCACCCGCTCCATGGCCTCGGGCGAGATCCGCTTCGAAGGCGCCGAAGCCTACCTCGTCGGCGACGTCACCAAGGGCCTCAAGCAGATGATGGAGCAGGTCAACCTTTCGCGCCTGAGCCACGGCGTGCGCGCCGCCGCCATGATGCGGCGCTGTCTGAACGAAGCCTTGGCGGCCGCCCGCAGCCGCCGCGCCTTCGGCCGCGAGATCATCGAGCACCCGCTGCTCAGACGCCAGCTCATGAAGATTCTGGTTCCCACAGAGCAGGCCCTCTCCATGGCCATGCTCACAGCCTCGGCCATGGATCGCGGCGCTGCGGGCGACAACGCGGCAGAGCAGTTGCTGCGCTTGCTGACGCCGCTCATCAAGCTGCGCGCCTGCCGCGACAATATCCGCGTCGCAACAGGCGCCATGGAAGTGCGCGGCGGCAACGGCTACATCGAGGAATGGGTGAACGCGCGTCTCGTCCGCGACGCACACATCGGCGTTCTCTGGGAAGGCACGAGCAATATCAACGCCATCGACGCGATCCGCCGCGCCGTCGGCAAGTCCGGCTCGGACGACGCGCTCGAGCGGTTCCTGGCGACCCGGCTCGAGGACTCGGCAGCCATCCCGGAGCCCTTGCATCGCCGTCTCGCCTTGGCGCTCGAGCGAGCCTTTGCCCTGGCGCGCGCCGTTGCGCGCTCGCCCGAGAAAGAGCATCTCGCCCGGCTCGCGGCAACGGCGCTCTACAATGCTGCAAGCGCGGTCATGTTGGCTTACGAGGGCCTAAGGCCTGGCGCCGACGCGCGGCGGCTGGTCGTCTCCCGGTTTGTTCTGGAGCATCGTCTCGAGCCCTCCGATCCTCTGCGCCCGCGGGATGACGATTGGGAGCGCGAAGGCATCGCCGCGCTGCTGGACCCCGCGCCGCTGCCTCTCGATCGAGCCTGCCGGATTGTATCGGCATGATCTCCAAAGGCAGCGCCGAGCATTATATCTGGGGCGGAGATTGCGACGGGTGGCATCTGGTCAAGTCCGACGACCTGAGCGTCATCCAGGAACGTATGCCGCCCGGCCGCGCCGAGCGGCGACATTTTCACGGCAAGGCGCGTCAGCTGTTCTATGTGCTCTCGGGCCGCCTCACGATGTCGTTTCCCGACCGGGACGAGACGGTCGGACCCGGCGAGGCCGTGGAGGTACCGCCCGGATGCGTGCATCAGGCCGTCAACGCGGGGCCGGAGGCGGTCGAGTTTCTCGTGATCTCGGCGCCGCCGACACGTCTTGACCGCATCGAGCTGCCCTGACGCGGCCGCGAGCCCAACCGGCTGGCCCGCCCAGAGCGCCGCGCGTCAGCCGCATGCGCTCGGCACCCGTGCCCGTCGCCTGCCGACTTGCGCCGGCGGCTGCGGCGGCGCAGGCTCACCGTCCTGATGCTCCGCCCGAGATCACGCCAGCGAGCAGGTCGCTTGCAGCGCGGCGCGCGGGGTGCTTTGACGGAGGCCATTTGCGGTGGGAGGCGAGAGGGGGAGGCGAGAGCGAATGCAGAATTCGGAACGCATCTGGAGTCTGGTCGATGCGAAGCGCAGACCGTTCCAGGAGTTGTCGGACCGCATTTGGGCAATGCCGGAGATTGCTTACGCCGAGTATCGCTCCGTGGCCGAGCATGTGACTGCCCTTCGCGAGGAGGGCTTCCGCCTCGTCGAATGCCTTGCTGGCATCCCGACGGCCGTCATGGGCGAAGCTGGAGAGGGTGGACCGGTGATCGCCATTCTGGGCGAGTACGATGCGTTGCCCGGACTCTCACAGGTTGCGGGCATCGCTGAGCCGGTCCCGCTCGAGCCCGGCGGCAACGGACATGCCTGCGGGCACAATCTGCTCGGATCGGCTGCCCTTCTGGCGGCGACGGCCGTCAAGGATCTCATCGCCGAGAAAGGACTGAAGGGCCGCATCCGCTACTATGGATGCCCAGCCGAGGAAGGCGGCGCCGCCAAGGGATTCATGGTTCGGGCAGGCTGCTTCGATGACGTCGATATCGCAATCTCCTGGCATCCCTCCGCGTTCAACCGCGTCGACGACGCCAGATCGCTGGCCAACACGCGCATCGACTTCACGTTTCACGGGCGCGCCTCGCACGCCTCGGCAGCGCCGCATCTGGGGCGCAGCGCATTGGATGCGATCGAGTTGATGAACGTCGGCGTCAATTACATGCGCGAGCACATGCCGTCCGATGCGCGCATCCACTACGCCATGCTCGACGGCGGCGGGGTCGCACCGAATGTCGTGCAGGCGAAGGCCAAGGTTCGCTACGCCATTCGCGCGCGCGACCTCGTCGGTCTCAATCAGCTGGTCTCCCGGGTGCGCAAGGTCGCCGAGGGCGCCGCCCTGATGACCGAGACGCGGGTCGAGGCTCAGGTCGTCAGCGCCGTCTCCAACCTGCTCGGCAACGAGCCTCTGGAGGCGGCCATGCAGCGGGCGTTCGACCGCCTGGGGGCGCCCGATTTCGACGAGGCGGACAAGGCCTACGCGGCAAGAATTCAGGCGACGCTCTCACCGGAGGACATCGCGTCCGCCTACCGGCGGCAGGGCATCCCCGTCCGGCCCGACACCCCGCTGTGCACATGGGTCATCCCGCGCGAGGTCGTCGGCGAACCCATGCTCGGTTCGACCGATGTCGGCGACGTGAGCTGGGTGGTTCCGACGGTCCAGGCTCGCTGCGCCACCCATGCCATCGGCACGCCTGGCCACTCCTGGCAGATCACGGCCCAGGGCAAGTCGCCCGCCGCCCACAAAGGAATGGTCCATGCCGCGAAGGTGATGGCGGCCACGGCGGTCGAGGCGCTGATGACGCCAGGTCTGGTGGCAGAGGCCAAGGCGGATCACGCGCGCCGCACCGCCGGCAACCCTTATGTGTGCCCAATCCCGCCCGACGTGAAACCACCCATTCGCCCGAGGACGCCCTGAGCGGAAGGCTGTCTGCGGCCGACCGGGGGCATGGAAACATTTTGAACTCTGGATAGGATGGGTGCGAGACGCGGCGAAAGCTGCCGACCTAAGGAGGCAATGAGATGAGTTGGAAAGGCATCGCGGGAGTTCTGTTCCTGGTCTCGCTCGCGCTTGGCGGCTACAGCTGGCTGCAGCGCAGCAACGTCATCGCGGAGATTCAGCGCGCCCACGACGCAGCAATGGCTCGTGGCAAGGCGGAGGCCGAGCTGAAAGTGGCACGCGAGGAGGTTGCGAAGCTGCAGGCGTCCTTGAAGGCCAAGGAGGAGGACGTGGGCAAAGCCCAATCGGCCGCCAAAGCCAAGGACGACCAGATCGTCAAGATGCAGAGCGAGCTGAAAGCCGCGCTCGACCAGGCGGCGCAGAACCTGGCGGCCAAGTCGGCGGCCGAGAAGTCTGCGAGTGAGGCCGCCGCCCAGGTCGCGGCGGAGCGCAAGGCCCGCGAGGCCGCCGAAGCCCAAGTCGCAGCAGAGCGGAAAGCACGCGAGGCGGCGGAAGCGGCGCTTGCGGAGGCGAAGAAGCAATAGCCGACGGCCGCACCGCGACGACACACTGGGCGAGCGACCGGGAGGTTGCCTCGGCCAACGCGGAGATAGTGCGGCCAAGGCCCTGCGAAGCAGCCTGCTGCAGCGTTGCCGCTATTCTGCTGCGTCTTTCTTCATGTGAGCCGCCTTGCGCTTGGCAACCGTCCTTTTCGGAGGTTTGCGCGCCTCCTCGCTTTGGCCGCGGTCATTTGCGGCGGCGCGCTCTTTCGGCGCCTTCCCTTTGCCGGTCTTGCGCTTGGTCGTACCCTTCGCCGCGCGCTCGGCGAGCAGCGTCACGGCCTGCTCCAGGCTCAGTGTTGCCGGATCGACGCCTCGGGGAATGGTGGCGTTGAGCTTGCCGTGACGGACATAGGGTCCGTAGCGCCCGTTGACAACCTCGACCTTGCCGCCGTCGCTGGGATGCTCGCCAAGCTCCTTGAGAACCTGCTGGGCGGCGGCACCCCGGCCGAAGCGGCCCTTGCCGCCGCCGGCGCGCTTTTCGGCAAGCAGGCTGACGGCACGGTTGAGCCCGACGTCGAAGACCTCATCGACGGTGGCGAGGTTGGCGTAAACGCCGTCGTGCAGCAGGTAAGGTCCATAGCGGCCGATGCCGGCATAAATGGGGGTCTTGGTCTCCGGATGCTCTCCGACGCGACGCGGCAGCTTGAGAAGCTTGAGCGCGCGCTCGAGGTCGAGCGTCGCAACGTCCCAGCCCTTGGGGATCGAGGCGCGCCTCGGCTTGTCATCCTTACCGTCGGCTTCGCCGAGCTGCAGGTAGGGCCCGAACCGTCCGCTCCTTAGCACAACCTCCAGTCCGGTCTCCGGATCGATCCCCAGCACCTTGCCGTCCGCCGTGCTTGCATCCCCGTCGTCGGCCGATGGGGGAGCGAGCTGGCGCGTATAGCGGCAGTCTGGGTAGTTGCCGCATCCGATGAAGGCCCCGCTCTTGCCGGAAATCTTCAGGCTGAGCTGCCCGACGCCGCACTTGGGACAGGTCCGGGGGTTCGATCCGTCCCCCTTGTCCGGGAAGATGTGCGGCCCGAGCAGCTCATTGAGCGCATCGAGCACGTCGGAAACCTTGAGTTCTTTGGTCTCGGCGACCTGCCGCGTGAAGTCCGCCCAGAACTCGCGCAGCACGTCCTTCCAAGCGAGCTTGTGATCCGAGATGAGATCGAGCTTCTCCTCGAGGCTCGCAGTGAAGTCGTACTCGACATAGCGTTTGAAGAAGCTCTCGAGGAATGCCGTGACAAGCCGTCCCTTGTCTTCCGGGACGATCTGCTTCTTCTCCATCCGAACGTACTTGCGCTCGACCAGTGTCGCCATGGTCGAGGTGTACGTCGACGGGCGGCCGATACCGAGTTCCTCCATGCGCTTGATGAGCGAGCCCTCGGTGAATCGGGGCGGCGGCTGGGTGAAATGCTGGTTCACCTCGATTCCGCGATCCTTGAGAGCGTCGCCTGCGGTGAGGGGCGGCAGCCGCCGGCGATCGTCCTCCTCGTCGGAGATGTCCTCCTTGCCCTTGTCGATGACGCGCTGACGGTCGTCCCGTCCTTCCTCGTAGAGCTTGAGAAACCCGTCGAACGTCACCACCGAGCCGCTCGCCCTGAGGCCATATCGCTTGCCGTCCCGCCCCTCGACGGCAATTTCTGCCGTGGTCTGATCGACCTCGGCCGACGCCATCTGGCTGGCAAGTGTGCGTTTCCAGATGAGCTCGTAGAGCCGCGCCTGATCCCGGTCGAGGAACTTCGCGACCTGCTGCGGCGTGCGCCGGATGTCGGTGGGCCTGATCGCCTCGTGCGCCTCCTGGGCGTTCTTGGCCTTCGCCTTGTACTCGCGCACGAAGGGCGCGACATAGCGCCGCCCGAACTCTGCCTCGATTTGCCGGCGGATCGCCGCGACGGCCTCCGGAACGATCGTCACGCCGTCGGTACGCATGTAGGTGATGAGTCCGACGGTATCGCCGTCGATGTCGACGCCTTCATAAAGCCGCTGCGCGATCTGCATCGTCTGCTTTGACGACAATCCGAGCTTGCGGCTCGCGTCCATCTGCAGGGTCGAGGTCGAGAATGGCGGGTAGGGGTTCCTCCTGACGGCCTTCTTGTCGACGGACGCCACCCGGAACTCGCGCCCCTCGATGGCGGCCTTGATGGCCGATGCCGCGCCCTCGTTCTTAAGCGACAGGCGCTCGAGCCGACTGCCGTCGATCGCCGTGAGGCGGGCATCGAATTCCTCGCCCTTTGCCGTCGCCAGCCGGGCGACCACCGTCCAGTATTCTTCCGTCTTGAATTTCTCGATCTCGAGCTCGCGATCGCAGACGATCCGGAGCGCCACCGACTGCACCCGACCGGCTGAGCGCGCACCAGGGAGCTTTCGCCAAAGCACCGGCGACAGCGTGAAGCCGACGAGATAGTCGAGCGCGCGACGCGCGAGATAGGCCTCGACCAGCGCCGCGTCGACACGGCGCGGACTTTTCATGGCATCGAGCACGGACTGCTTGGTCACGGCGTTGAAGGTCACGCGCTCGACCGGCAGCCCTTTCTTCAGGGCTTTCTTCTGGTTCAGCACCTCGAGGATGTGCCAGGAAATGGCCTCCCCTTCGCGGTCGGGGTCCGTCGCAAGGATGAGCTTGTCCGCCTTTTTAACCGCCTCTGAAATCTCCCGGATGACCTTTCTTGAACGCTCATCATCGAGCGCCCAATGCATCGCGAAGTCTTTGTCGGGCTCGACCGAACCATCCTTCGGCGGCAGGTCGCGAACATGGCCATAGCTGGCAATCACCTTGAAGCCGGGGCCGAGGTACTTGTTGATGGCTTTGGCCTTGGCGGCCGATTCCACGATGACAAGGTTCATGAAAGCCCATATCCGCCGGCTGAGCGCTGCGTTGGCCCGGCACAAGCTGCATTGTTCGGGGTATCATTGGTCAGGCTGCATATGTGGGAGTATTGCGGTGGTGTCAAACCACCCCTGGATTGCGTCCAGTCATTTTATCTATCAGAGATTGCAAATCCGCGTGTGCCGAGCTATGCTCTCACCCTGAGGTTGACGGCGACATCTGACATGCAGGTGCGAAATGCGGCGTCCGGCGAAGATCGGTGCACCGAGCGCAGGCGATGAGGGCATGACGGACTCGGATGAGGAGGCGCGGATCGGTGCCACCTCTGCGGAATACATGGATTATCTTGCCGACATGATCCTGGAGCTGCGCGTCATGTCTCAAAAGGCGGACGCCACACTTCTCTCCGACTTGCTCGAGCTGGCCTATCGCGAGGCCCAGAACCAGCTTGAACTCCGGTCACGGGAACTTTGAGACGGCAGAGCGGAGCGAACGCCCTACCGGCGTTCAGCAATCCAGGCTCTCGGTCCTGCCGCCGCCTGGGGATCGCACCCGTCGGACAAGACCATCCGCTGTCCCATGGGACCGTGAAGCCAAACGTTAGCCCCTGACGTGGGCCGTCTCGCGAACCGGAACGACGGCCACCTCTCCATTTCGGATGACGAGCGCCAGCTCCCCGCGCTTCAGTCGCAGCGCATCCTCGCCGAAAAGCTCGCGACGCCAACCTTTGAGAGCCGGGACGTCCGCGTCAGGCTCGACGGCGATCCGCTCCAGGTCATCGGTATCGGCAATCAGCCGCGGCGCCACGCCATGCCGGCTCGCGGCAGCTTTCAAGAGCACCTTGAGCAGCTCGAGGGTCGCCATGCCCTCCGGGCCAATCGCCGTTCCATTGCCGAGCGATGGCAGCTTCTGCGGGTCTCGCTCCAGGCCCCGGCGCACCACCTCGACGATTTCCCGGGCGCGCGCGGAGCGAGCGAACCCGTCACTGAGGGTCCTCAGTTCGCCAAGCTGACTGACATCGGTCGGCTGCTGATTTGCGATGTCGTAGAGGGCCTCGTCGCGCAGCACCCGGCTTCTCGGCACATCTTGAGCCTGGGCAACCCTTTCCCGCCACGCCGCAAGCTCGATGAGCACGCCCAGCGCACGCCGATTGCGAACCTTGAGCTTCAACCGCTGCCAGGCGGCCTCGGGATCGGCCGCATAGGTGCTGGGATTCGTCAGTTCCTCCATCTCCTGATCGAGCCAGTGGGCCCGCCCGCTTCGCTCGATGTCGGCCTTGAGATGAAGGTAAACGTCGCGGAGGTGGGTGACATCGCCGAGCGCATAATGCAGCTGATTGCGCGACAGCGGACGGCGCGACCAGTCGGTGAAACGAGACGACTTGTCGAGATCCCGGTTGGTGATCCTCTTAACAAGGTTCACATAGCTGATGGAGTCGCCGAAGCCGCACACCATGGCGGCGACCTGGGTGTCGAACACCGGCGTCGGCACCAGCCCCGCCTTGCAATAGACGATCTCAATGTCCTGCCGCGCCGCATGGAAGACTTTCACGACGCGACGGTCCGCCATCAGGTCGAAGAACGGGCCCAGATCCAGGTCGGGAGTGAGCGGGTCCACGACGGCGGCGGCGTCAGGCCCGGCGAGCTGGATGAGGCACAGCTTCGGCCAGAAAGTCTGTTCACGCATGAACTCGGTGTCGACGGCAACGAATTCACGCTCGGCCAGTCGCGAACACAGCGCCTTGAGCTCGCGTGTCGTTGCAACGAAGGGAATCCGGTCGGGCATGAGTCGGGGATATATCCCAGGACCCCGACGCGATTCCATTGCAAATTGGACGTTACCAGCCGCACCCACGGCGATCGGACCGGAAGGGCGTGGCCGGAAGAAGGTGGACCCGCCTCAGCGCAAGGGGGGACCTCAGCCGCGCTTGCGGCGGCTGATTGTTCCACCAGCCGCGCCGAGGGCTCATTTCGCGACGGTCTTTTCAAACTGTCGCAGCACCGCATTGCCGCGCGCGACGGCGTCATCGAGCGCCTGCTTGGCGGTCTTCTTGCCCGCGAGCGCCGCCTCGAACTCTTCCGCCCACATGTCGCGCATCTGCACCATATTGCCAAGCCGCAGGCCGCGGCTGTTTTCGGTGGGCGCCTTCGCCGTGAGCTGGATGAGCGGCGTCTCGAGATATGGCTTCTCCTTGTAGAAACCGGACGCCTTGACCTTCTCATAGGCTGCTTTGGTGATCGGCAGATATCCCGACTTGGTGTGCAGTTCCACCTGTCGGTCCGTATCCGACAGGAATGCGAAGAACCGCGCGACGCCCTTGTACTCCTCGGGCTTCTTCCCGCCCATGACCCAGAGCGAGGCGCCGCCGATGATGGAATTCTGGGGCGCTCCCGGCACGTCCGGATAATAGGGCATCTGGGCGTTGCCAAACGCAAACTTGGCGTTCGCCTGGACATTGCCGAAGAAGGCGGAGGAGGTAAGGAAAATCGGGCACTCGCCGCTCGTGAAGCGGCCCTCACCCTGGTTCGTGCGGCCGGAATAGTCGTAGGTCTTGTCCTTCTGGAGCTCCACCAGCGTCTCCAGATGCTTCACGTGCAACGGCGAGTTGAATTTGAGCTCCGTGTCGAAGCCCTCCATGCCGTTTGCTTTCGTCGCGAGCGGCACGTTATGCCAGGCGGAGAATTGCTCGACATTGATCCAGGTGACCCATGCATTCGAGAACCCGCAGTTCGGATGCCCGGCGGCCTTCAGCTTCTTGGCGGCCTCGAAGACCTCGGGCCAGGTTTTCGGCGGCGCCTCGGGGTCCAGGCCGGCCTTCTTGAATGCGTCTTTGTTGTACCACATCACCGCCGACGACGAGTTGAACGGAAACGACAGCATTTCGCCCTTGAGCGTCGAATAATAGCCCGTGATCGTCGGCAGATAGGCGTTCGGGTCGAAGGCCTGGCCGGCCTCCTTCATCATCACATGCACCGGCTTGATGGCGCCGCCGGCCGACATCATGGTCGCGGTTCCAACCTCGAACACCTGCAGGATGTGGGGAGCACCGCCCGCGCGAAACGCCGCGATCCCGGCATTCATGGTGTCTGCGTAGCTGCCCTTGTATGTCGGGACGACCTTGTAGTCCTTCTGCGCGGCGTTGAAATCGTTCGCGAGCTTAACGATGACCTCGTTGTTGGCGCCCGTCATGGCGTGCCACCATTGAATCTCCACTTGAGCGAGAGCCGGACTCGCGACAAGGACGGCTGCCAGCGCGACACCGCCAAACCAAGCTCTTGAAGACATCGTTCTCCTCCACGTCTTTCCGTTTCATTGGGCGTTCTGGCAGTCGTAGATGTCGCCGTGACGACAGTGCGCCATGCGGACGGCGGATCTGTCAGCGGTTGGGCGGCGTCAAACCGTGCGAATTACACCGCCCCTCCGCAGTCTTGGCAACAACGAACCATCGCGACCGGGCACGAAGCCGGCACGGGATGAAACTTTCGGAAGGGCTCAGGTTGCGTCGCACCGCCGCCTCTGCGGGCAAGAACGCCTCGACGTTCGCGGCGAAAACACGGCCGGCGGGGCCTGTGGCCGATCGCGACACTTCACCTTTCACAGACCGTGAGGAAATGGGCGCGGAGACACCCGACCGTCACCCGCCATCGCAAAAGTCGTTCTCCGGCTCCCGAGAAAGCCGCGGCTACGTCTCGATGGCGCCAGCCAAACTGAAGCCCGACTGATCGCTCACCAACCTTCGAGCAACGGCCGACGGCGCAAGGCTTTGACCGGCAGAGCCTTCTCGTCTTGGTTGCGCCAAGAAGCCGTGGATGTCCGACGCAATCCCGAACCACCCGCGACCGGTCGACAAAGGCGCGCCGAGGGGGCGCCTCGCCCACGTGGCGTCACGGACTGGTGACGCCTTGGCGTCTTTCACCAGCAGAGGCGCATATTACCGGCAATCCCGGCGCTTCGCGCCTCGCAGGTCTCGTTGGCCGTGGCACAGGACTTATTAGTCCCGTGGCGGATCATCGGGCAGCGCCTGCTGGTCTGCCGGAGGCGCATCGGACTCACGCCGCGGACGTCGGACCGGGCGGCGCAGGAACTCCGGTTGATCGCCCTCGGGGACGAATCGCTCCCGACGTCGAACGGCGGAACCTTCGGGCCGATTGGCGGTCGCTTCGGCGCCGGGTGCCAACTCTTCCGCCGGCCGTTGCCGGGGCACGCGGCCCTCCCGGGCGTCCCTCGGCGCGCGCACGTCGCGCAAGTCGCCGGCGTCGCGGGCCTCTCGACCCTCGCGCGCCTCATGAGGCCCTCGATGACGGAATTCGGAAGCGGCCTCGTCCGGGACGATCCGGCTTTCGGACACGCGGTCTTCGCCCGATCGCTCGAGTGTCGGCCGATCGTGCGGCATCGGCCGGTCGAACGCGGGCCGCTCCCCGCCGCGCTCAACGTAACCGGGCCGATCATAGCCGCGCTCGGAACCGTTGCGTTCGCCGCGCTGCATCCGCTCCCCGCGCATCTCGCCGCGGTCGGGGCGTTCGTAACGCTCGGACCGCTCGAAACGATGCCGCTCAAGACGCTCGTGCCGCTCCCGGAACCGCGGCGTCTGCACACCCGGCTGCCCGGCTTCGCCGCGATGTGGCCGCTCATCCCGGCTTCCCTCGTGGCGGCCTTCGCCGCGCATGAGTTCGCCTTGACGTTGCCCCTCCGGAAAGCGGGTTATCGTCGGCTGATCAGCGTGAGATGCCTCATCGGCAACGTCGTCTTCGGCTTGCGGCTCCGCGTCCGGCATGTCCGATCGGACCCGTTGCTGCGGCACCCCGCCCGGCTCGCCGCCAGGCACGCCCTGCTGCTCACGGTAGGCCAGAATGATCCGATTGTAATGCTCAGCATGCTGCAGATAATTCTCGGCCAGCACCGGGTCGCCGGACAGCTGCGCATCTCGGGCGAGCGCAAGATACTTCTCGGCAATGTGGGCCGGCGTTCCGCGGACCTTAACTTCGGGCCCGTTCGATTCGAAGCTTCGCGTAAGCGGATTCTGCCCTTTGCGATGATGACCACCGTGGTGCTGGTGGTGGCCTCCGCCATGACCGTTGTTGCGCCCGCGACCGCGCCGGTGCTGTTGACCTTGCCTCATCGGATCCCGTTCTCACGCTCCCATCGAATTCGCCGCGGACCACTCCCGGTTGCGCCGGGGGTCGCAAATCCGCAACCACACAAACCACACAACACCGTTGCGAAGACGGCGCCGACCAAGACCGGCCGCTCCGCCACCTCGGAAAAGTGAATTGAAGTCGATTGCCATTCGGCGCCTGTCCGCACTCAACCCGCCGTCTTCCGCTCGCCAGGGGAGGGAAGGAGCGAATGTGCCAAGCTCTCTATCCGACCGTGCGACGCATCCCCTCCGGGATGTCTATCCTTGCCGCGCCTGTCCTCGGGAGTCTTCCAGGGGTCGTAACGACGCTCGTGCCCGCGCAGGTTACCGAGCCCTCCGGCCGGGTGCTCCAAGACGACCGCGTCTTCGCGAATACGCGCTCGGCGATCGGACACCCCTACTAGTTGGACAAACCCTATCTGGATTGCCGGCACGTGCCAAGCAGTTTTTTTCCTGTTCAGGACGTTGTGCTCGGATAGCAACACAACGGCTGATGCCAGCGAGGTCCGGCCACGTCTCCGAGCGATCCATGGCGCGCGTTCCGCCCGTTTGGTGAATGATCTCAAGGACAGCCTCCTGCTGTCCCGCCCCGATCTCGACCGCGAGCCAGCCGCCCGGCGAAAGAACTGACAGCGATTTCGGCACGATCGCGCGGAATGCCGACAATCCGTCGGGGCCGCCGTCCAGCGCCAGTCGCGGGTCCCACAGGGAAACCTCCGGCTCCAGGTGGTCAATCGTCGCCGTCGCAATGTAGGGCGGATTGGACACCACGATGTCCACCGGTCCCGTGACGTCATCGAGCCATGAGCCGTGCACGAATCTGGCGCGCTCCGCGACGCCAGCGGCGATCGCATTTCGGCGCGCGATCTCGAGCGCACCTGAATCGATGTCGATGGCAACGGCGGTTGCCTCGGAAAGCTCACGCAGGAGAGCGATCACGATGGCGCCTGTCCCTGTCCCAACGTCGACAATGACCGGCGACGTGCCGCCACTGCACGCCCCGCTTCTGACGAGCCGGACGACGCCCGTGACCAGCGTTTCCGTTTCAGGCCTGGGATCGAGCGTCCTCGACGAGACCTCGAGCGAGATCCCGTAGAACTCGCGCCTGCCGAGAATGCGGGAGACCGGCTCCCGTCCGAGGCGCCTTTGCAGGACGGCCGCAACCCGGCTGATCTCCTCGCTCGTGAGCGTGCGCTCCGGCTGGAGTAGCACTTGCCCGCTGTCGAGGCCGAGCGCGGCGGCCAGAAGCCAGCGCGCATCGCGCATCGGTGTCGCGATGCCAGCAGCCGCAAGCTGTTTTGCCATCCGCCGATTTACATCCGAAAGCGTCTGACCGGCTTCGAGGTGCTCCCGGCCCGGCACGCGCGGTTGATTGGTCACGCTTTCGCGGTCTCCTCGCTGGCGGCGAGCAGATTTGCCTGATGCTGCGTGATGAGCGCATCAATGATCTCGTCGAGTGCCGTACCGGCCATGATCTCCTCGAGCTTATAGAGCGTGAGCCCTATCCTGTGATCGCTCACCCGACCTTCCGGCCAATGGTAGGACCGGATTCGCTGCGACCGGTCGCCGGTCCCGATCTGCCCCTTGCGATCGCTCGCCCGCTCCTCTGCCGCGCGCTGACGCTGCAATTCGTAAAGCCGCGAACGCAGAACCTGCATCGCCAGACGCCGGTTCTGATGCTGCGACTTTTCCGCTGACACGACAACGATGCCCGTCGGGATATGCGTGATGCGCACGGCCGATTCGGTCTTGTTGACGTGCTGCCCGCCGGCGCCGCCAGCCCGCATGGTGTCGATCCGGATGTCCTCCGGGCGGATTTCGACATCGACCTCTTCCGCCTCGGGCATGATCGCCACCGTGGCTGTCGACGTGTGAATCCGCCCCTTCGTCTCAGTGACGGGAACGCGCTGCACCCGGTGCACCCCGGACTCGAATTTCAGTCGCGCGAACACACCCTTTCCCGAGATCGCCGCGATCACCTCCCGGTAGCCGCCGAGATCGTTCTCTGAAAGACTGATGATCTCGGTTTTCCAGCCGTGCAGCTCCGCATAGCGGGCATACATGCGAAAGAGATCGGCGGCAAAGAGCGCCGCCTCGTCTCCGCCGGTTCCCGCCCGCACTTCCAGAATGGCGCTTCGCTCGTCCGCGGCATCCTTCGGCAGAAGCTGCAGCTTGAGCCGCGCCTCGAGCTCGCCGATACGCCGGTCGACGGTCGCGATCTCCTCCGCGGCCATCGCCACGACCTCCTTGTCGGCGGACTTGTCGGCGAGAATGGCATCGAGATCGGCCCGCTCGCGCTGCTGGCGGCGCAATTCGCGGATCGTGCCGACGATCGGGTCGAGCTCGGAGAATTCCTTTGACAGAGCGACGTAGCGGGCCTGCTCCGGGCCCTGATTGAGCTCGGACTGGATGGACTGCCAGCGCTCGATCAGGCGATCGAGCTTCGCTGGTGGAATGGTGGTCATGTCGGTTTCGCGCGAGAGCCGTCGCGATCGGGCTGGCGGGCAACGGACCGCACGATGCGGCTTGCCCTCATTGGTCTGCAGCGATGCCTAGTGGGCTGCAAGGACTTGCGCAAGACCCGTTTGCTCGCAACCGTATCTATGCCTTGACGCCGCGCGAGGCAAGAAAGCGGGGATTACGGATCTTCAGCTCGGCAACGAGATGTGCTCTAAGCCGGCGCCGCAAGTCGGGGTGAGAGGCCTCCGACACCTTCCCGCTGCGGATATCGCGCGCCAGCTGCCGCATCGTCCCGTCCCCGTCCTCGTAGAAGGCATCGAGCAGTTCGAGATCGATCGCCTCATCCTCTACCGCCACCGCTCGCATGGCGATCTCCAGAGCGTTGGCGGCCATCGCTGCCGCATAACGCTTCTCAGGGCTGAGCGCTGGCTGAAGCTCCACCCTGATCGTCTCGACGGCGAGGCCGATGAGGGCCGCCGGATCTTTGCCTCTCGCCATCATCGTCCCGCCCCTTTCTCGATCCGCTCAATCAGCTCGAGGGCATCAAACTCCATTTCCGGCGGCATCAGGCCCGTCAGCGCCAGCTCGATCGACCGTTCGCCGCCGACGACGAACCGGTCGCCCTGCAGGAGCGAGATCGCCGCCCAGCGCGCCGCCGCCAGCACCTCGAAATACTGGACCTCGCCGGCCGTTACCTTGACGTCGGAAACCGCATTGTAACCCCCAAGAAGCGAGGCGAACTTGGCGATCCCCCCGGCAACTTTCTCGTCGTTGCCGAAGCGCCAGCAGCGCGCGATGAACCAGCCGATGTCCTCGCGCGGATCGCCCCAGTGGCAGAACTCCCAGTCGAGGATGGCCGTCAGGCGCCCGCCGTCGACCATGTAGTTCCCGGTCCGGAAGTCGCCGTGCACGAGCGTCAGGACCCGCGGCTGCGGGGCGTGGCGATCGAGCCAGTTAAGGACATATTCGAGCGCGGGTCTGGGCTCGCTGGCCTTGTCGAGGCTCGCCCGCAGTTCCGCCACGATCCGCCGAGCCGGATTTCCGACGGGATGCGGCAGGAAGGGCAGCTTGCCGCCTTGCGGCCGGATCGCATGAATGCGCGCGAGCTGTTCGCCGATCTCCTGCGCCAGCGTATCCCCGAAGCGGGCGAGATCGGGATCGCGGACGAGGCGACGGCCCTGCGCCGAGCCTTGCACGAACGCCTGAACCGCGAATGGCGCACCAATCAGCCCGGCGTCGGAGCAGACGGCGATCGGCTCGGCGACCTTTACCCCGGCGGCGGCGGCTTCCGCGATGCACTTGAACTCTGCGACCCGGTCGAGACTGAGCGCAAGGCGGGCGGCCGCATCCGTGCGCACCACCCAGGTGTGCCGACCGCTCCGCTGTCCGCCCTCGACCTCGACCTCGATCCGCCAATTCTCTTGAACCGCACCTCCAGCGAGCAGTTCCGCCGAGCGAATCGTCACGCGCCGCGCTCCGATCTCGCCGGCGAGCCATGGCGCCAGAACCTCCATTCGCGATTGATCGAGCGTTCTCGCCCGCCCGCCCGCCGGTGCCATCGCCATCGTCACTCCGTTGGCAGCAGATGGCCGCCGTCGACGGTGAGTACGCTGCCCGTCATGAACGAGCCGGCCTCCGAGGCGAGCAGCAGCAGCGGGCCGTCGAGCTCCTCCAGCCGTCCGAGACGGCGGAACGGGATGTGCGCGATCATCCGCTTGCCGGCATCGGTCTGCCAGAAGCTGTCGTTGAGCTCCGTCGAGATGTAGCCCGGCGCCAGCGTGTTGACGCGGATGCGATCGCGGGCGAGCTCGAGCGCCATGGTTCTGGTCAGCGCGATGACCGCTGCTTTCGATGCGGCGTAGGCTCCGAGCGTCTTGATGGCGCCGAGTCCGACAATCGATGAGATGTTCACGATCGAGCCGCCTTGCCCGATGGCAACCATGCGGCGTGCAGCCTCCTGACCGACGCGAAACACTCCGTCGAGATTGACGTCGAGCACCGATCGCCACTGCTTCTCCGTCATGCGCACGATGAAGGCTGGATCCGTGATGCCCGCATTGTTGACGACCACCGAGATCGGGCCCAGCGCCGCCTCGGCCTTGTCGAAAGCGGCTCTGACCGAGGCGGGATCGGTCACGTCGAGCGGCACGGCCACGGCGTTGCCGCCGCGCTTGGCGATTTCGGCGGCCAGCGCCTCGAGACGCTCCATGCGCCGCGCCGCGATGGCAACCTTGGCGCCCGCTCGCGCGAGCACGCCCGCAAAATGATGCCCCAGCCCGGACGACGCCCCAGTTACCAGCGCCGCACGGCCTGAAAGCGAGAAGATGTCGGTGGTCTGCACCTGCGGGTTTCCTGCCGTTTCGGATCTGCGATGGCCCGGCACCGCATGCCGCGCGCAGTCTAGCGATCTGACTCGTCAGCGCAACGTGTTGCGGCAAGCGCCGCGCCGGGGCTTGCGCCGGACTCTCTCCTTGCGCCCGCCGCGCGGGACGAGCTGCGAGAACCGGGGCCGTAGGTGACCGCGTCCGGGCATGGATTGATTGCGTTGCCGGCGGGGCGCTTCCGCTCGCGGCCCTCAAGCCTGCGCGCCATCCGGCGACAATACGCCCTCTGACCAGGCAGCACCTGGCGCATGCCTGCCGCACCAGATGAAAGGAGCTGAACCTTCGCGCGCCGTGTCAGGCGGCCTTCGCGCGCTGGGCAAGTCCGGCCAGGTAGTTCTGAATGAGATCCTTGACCAGATAGGCGGCCGCTTCCGTCGTCACGTTCGACAGCTTGTTGGCCGTTGAGAGAGAGGTGATGCCGTGCACGCCGGCCCAGAGCACACGGGCCGATCGCTGCCGCGCTTGCACATCCTCCGGGGCAAACAGCGGCGCCATGGCATCCTCGACGCGCGACATCAGCCGCTCGAGCTTCTCCTGATACCATGGCGGCGTGTCGGCCCCGCCGGGCATGTAGTGTTCGAACAGCAGGTTCCAGAGCTTGGGCCTCTCGCTCGTGAAGGCGAGGTACGTCTCCGCGAGCTTGTAGACCCGGTCCTCCGGCGAGCCGGTGTGAGGGATGGCGCTGAGGCGCTGATCGAGCGCGTCAAGCACCCGAGCTTCGACGTGCAGCACCACGTCGTCGAGATTCTGGAACATGTTGTAGATGGTGCCGGGCGAGTACCCGATCCGCCGGGCGATCTCGCGGGCTGAGAGCCCGGCGAGTCCGTTCGTCTCGATGATGGCCTGAGCCGCATCCAGAATGAGCTGACGGAGCTGTTCAGGCGTGTGCGTCGATCGCCTTCCCATCGGCAAGTGCTTTCACGCTGATATGACCAGCGTACAATTTTATATGTAAACGCCTTTCATCGCAATCGTGGATTAGCTGCGACCATCACACCGCGACCGGGTCGGTTCGCCGCCGCCGGATCCCGGTGTCCAGGAAAGGGGAATATTTAGTTTTGGCAATAGGTTGAGAGCGCGTAGCGGCAGCTCAGATGGTGCCCCCTGTGACGCAGTTGACCGGCCGCAGATGCACGCAGCTGGAATTGCGGGGCTTCAAGTAGAACTTTTCTTGCATCTCGAAGGCCGTCTGGATGAAATACCTGAAGATCAGGGGCTGGTAGTTGTAGGTGGCCTCGGCGATGATGACGCTCTCCCCCGGCGCAATGAGGTTCGCCGGCATGGCGGTGTAGGTGGTGTTGCGCGCCGCTGGCGTAGCGCCGCGGTTGTCCCGCGACCAGTCGACCCGGTAGGTGACGTTGCCGTTCTGGTTTTGCGCAATCACGCTGTAGATTTTCACCGTGAGCCGCGAAAGGTCGTAGGGCTCCATCAGCTGCTCGATGATCTTGAGGTGGCCGTCCACCTCGGACTCGGTCAGGCCTTCCACCGGCGCGCGCGCGATGAGGTCCGCCGTCGAACTGGCGGACTGGGTGACGCGCCGGTCGACGGTCAGCGCCTGGCTGAACTCCACAGCGCCGACGAAAAGGAAGAACATCACCGGCACGATCATGGCAAACTCGACGGCGGCGACACCTCTCTTATCCCTGCGCAGCTTTCCGGCGATTTGCCGAAACGTGGCCGACGCCTTGGCGGTCATCGACGTCATCGTGATATCTCCCGTCTCCTGACGATTGGCCCGGCATCCCGGACGCCGGCAGCTAATAACAAGGCCGAAATGCGTCCTCAGTTGGTGTAGGGCTCCGTTCGGAACGTCGTCGTCGCCTGCACGAGCATGGAACCGTTGGCCATGTCCCCGAAATTGATCCAGGGAAACTTCGCCATATCCCATTCGTAGCAGGCCCAAACGAGAACGACCATGTTTTGCGTCCCCGGGACATACTCGGCGGTCCGGTTGAGATCGCCGTTACCATCGAGGCATTTTGGCAGGCTTTGCGGAGTGATGTCGCTGCTGTTCGGAAAACTCTTGACGTTGACGAAAACCTTTCCCTGGCAGTCGATGTGAGCCGGCACGAACTCGCAGACCTTGTTCTTGAAGTCCTGCGGCGTCAGCCCGGCCTGCTGGGCCTGGCCGGTTCGGATAATGCGCGACGCCTGCTCGACCGCATTCTCCATGCTGAAGACGGTGAAGAAATAGAGGCCGACCGCAATGATTCCGAAGAGCATCGCGAAGAATGGCATCGCTACCATCGCGAACTCGATCGCGGTCACTCCATCCGTATCGTTCCGGAGCCTGCGCATGAAACTCGCAGGCCTGGACGCCGGTCGGTTCGCCGGCTCGACGCACGATTTCATGTTCTCGACGCCTCTGAAACACGCATGTCACCGCCGGCAATGACATCCGAAAGCGGTGAAGAAAACCTTTCTGCGCGCCCTTCACTCCAATCTTTGGTTAATTTCCGAGATCACTTCGATCCGCGACGCACATTGCGAATGTCGCGCCCCATTTTGCCGCTGCCGGTTCCCGGCGGTTCGCGCGCAACTTGGCATCCTCTTGCCGCTTCGCGCGGCTTCGCGCCCGCAGGCTCGGTTCCTTGCCGCTGGACCGGAGAGAAACCCGGGACCTTTATCGGCGCGAATGGTGCAACTGCGCCATCCCGTGCCCGCATGAATGAGCCAGCTCGAAACCCAGCTCTTTCCTTACTCGGGCGTTCGCTAAGCAAATCTGATCTGAAACAGCGCAATCATGCCGATTACCGCGGTCGCGATCCGATTGCGCGAGACATTCAATGATAATTGCTGCACAATTGCCGGGTGCGGATTAGCCGAAGCGACCTTCGCCTCGATGATGATCCACATGCTCCAATTGCTCTTCCCCTGTGCGATTGGAGCACAGCGCGACGATCGGGTCGCGTGCCGGCGCGGAGCGGATGTGCCCCTGTTCGCTCCGCGTCGCGTCTTGCCAGGCGCTTTCTTCAGGTCAGCGGGGTGCCGCGACCTGGGCATAATGGAAGGTGAAGCCGACCCCGCCCAGCGAGACGCGATCGCCGTCCTCGAGCACGGCGTGCTCCCTGACGTTGCCATTCACGAGGATCGGGTTGGGCTCGGCCCGATCGGCCATCTGATTATAGATTTCGAACTTGCCGCCTTCGCCGAGCACAAGAAGGGCATGATGGCGCGAGACGCGGATGTCGTTGACGCGGATGTTGGCCTCGCTGTGCCGACCGATGACCGACCGGGGCTCCGTGACGTTGAAAGTGCCGAGCCCCTTCTCGAACTCGATGGTGGCCAGAACCGGCTTATCTGTCGCGCCAGCAGTTCTTGCCTGCGAGACCACCGGCCCCGCAGTCTCGAGGATCGGCTCCGCTGTTGGCGCGCCGTCTTTGAGCCCTTCGCCGTAGCGCTTGAACATCACGCGCATGGCAGGAGTCGACAGCCCGGTCGAGAAGAGACACATGAAGATCGCAGCGGCAAACATCAGCGGTGACACGACCTCCTTCTCCAGGAAGACGACGATCACGATGATGCCCATCAAGCCTTTTGTTTGCAGCAGAAGGCCGACGCTCATCGCGAACGGCCAGCTTTCGCCGGTCATGCGCGCCGCAATGCCGTGGCCGATCATCTTGCCGAAGACGCAAAGGATCGAGCTGACGATGAACAGGATCCACACATTCGGGTCGGCAAAGCTGAACTTGGTGTTGAGGCCCGTGTTCAGGAAGAAGAAGGGCATCAGCACGAGCGTCGTCACGAGATCGAGACGGTGCGCGGCGAGCTCGCGCACGCGATCCGGGAGGAAGTAGCCGGCGATGAAAGCACCAAGAACCGGGTGCAGCTCGGTGATGCCCGTGATCGCCGATGCGACGAAGATGGCGAGCGCCGTCATCGTGATCACGGCGGCCTCGCCCTCCTGGTTCTCGAGCATCCGGTTGAGAATCGGCGAGGCGACATAGAGGACGAAACCGATGCTGAGAAGACCGCCGGCGGCCGCCTTCGCCAGCGCCATGGGCAGGCTGCCGCCGAGCGTGAGCGCGACGACGATGCCGAGTCCGAGCCACATCATGGTGTCGGCGATGCTCGCACTCGCGAGCGCAACGGCCCCGAGACGGCGCCGGGTGATGTCGAGCCCGCGAAGAATGAGCGCCAGAACGGGCAATGCCGATACGGCAATCACCAGACCGTAGGCGATGGAGAAAGAGAAGGCGTTGGCCTTGGCGCCGCGTGCTTCCGGAATTGCGTAGTAGATGATGTAGCCGGCAACGATCGCGATGCCCCACCCGAACAGCATTCCGAGCACGCCAATCGAAACAACGCTCTTGCCGGACTTGCGTATGAGTTCCTTGTCGGCGTCGGCGCCGGCGAGGAAGCCGAACAGGCAGACCGCAATCGTCGCGATGGCGCCGATCGCGGCCGCCCGGTTGACCACCTGCTCGCCGTGATAGCAGGTCACGCCAAAGAGAGCGTTGAAGAGCTCTTTCGCATCTTGCGGATTTTTGCACACATCGGCCGGCTTCGACGGATCGAATCGCGGCGCGAGATTGAGGAAGTTGCCGTCGATGGCGCCGAAGATCGCAGGCCCAAGCAGCACGCCCGCGAAGATCTGCACGACACCGAGCGGAAACCACTTGCGCAACCCGAGCGCCCGCCACAGCAGAAACGGAAAGAGGATGACGATGCACGCCTGCACCAGGAGCAGATAGGGCGGCTTCAGGTCGTTCAGGATCGAGACCAGGCTGGCGTACATGAACGGGCCTCCCGCAGGTGAACGGCTAACTTGTGGATTGAACGGCGCGCAGGATCAGTTGACTGAGGGTAGCGCGAAGCCCGGCCCGAACGCCAGGGTCGCCGCGGAATGAGGAAGTCCGCGACAGCCCTTCGCCCGTCGCAGGGGCGACTTGAGACATGTTCTTTAGGGCGGAGACGCCGCTGACAGCGGCGCCGGCTACTTCGTATCAGACCAGTCGAACTCGGGCCCGCAAAGCGGCACGAACAGCAACTCGGTCCGCCCCATCATGATGCGGTCCCGCGGTTTGAGCTCGGTGTTGGTGAGAAGCGCGCTGCCGTTGAGATGAACGAGATTGGGGCGTCCCAGATTCGGCACGAGCTGGAACTGGCGCTTCTTGTGGTCGTAGACGAGGAACGCCTGCTGCTCGCTCGAAATGGTGTCGTCCCCGAAATCGATGGCGATGCGTTGCGAGGCGCTGCGGCCAATGGTGTTGCTGCCGTTGAAGATCGGCCGGTGATTGCCTTTGCCGGGCCCGTCGAGAACGACGAGCCAGCCGACCACCGGCTCCGCGGTCTTCTGACCGTCCGCAGACGTGCTGCCATAGGGACTGATGATCCGCGTATGGCCGGGATCGCTTGGAACCGCGCCGCTGGCCGCGCCCGCGTTCTGCGGCGTGCGCCCGGCGCCGGATTCCACGTTGACCAGCGCCGTCGGCGCGCTGTTGTTTCCGGTCTCACCGATAATCACGGTCGGCGCCCCGGCGGCACTGTGCCGGTCGAAGGGATCTGAAGGGTCTTTTGGGTTTTTCATGGCGATGGAACTTCCGTTCTTTGGCAGTCTGTGGACCCGCCGTTGGTGGGGCTTGCGGTCAGGGCAACCCAGGCACATCCAAGAGAGCCGCCCGGAGCGAAGGATTGGGCCAACTGCAACAAATGTCAGTTGGAACCCTACTATAGCTGTGCGTCGGTCGCCACCGAGGACAGAGGCGATCGCTAAAAATTGAACATCGTTTGATGATTGAGTTCGAGCGCGCCGGGACTATACTTTGACCGCGTTCAGGAAACACCGATTGGGACCTCGGAGCAGCCAGCTTGAAGCGTAGACCACCAGCTGCGGACACGTTGAGCGGAGCCGCGAATGGTGTCGCGCGAACCTGTGCCTCGCGGTTGCGAAGGCGCGTCACGAGCCTCGGCTCTTGAGGTAGCCGTCATGCCACATGCCGCAGTTTCCAGCGCACCATGGAGCCCCGGCTCTTGCGGCAGACCGGCCCCGGGCGCAGGCTTGCCGCCGCTCGGCAGCACGCGCAGGGTCCGCTCATGATCCGCCTCGATCTTGCCACCGATGCATTCATCGGCGCCCGCAGCCAGCAGCAGGATGCGGCCGGAGCCTACGGCTTCGGGACCGCCGGCGGTGCGCTGCTCGTCCTCGGCGATGGACTGGGCGGCCACACGGGCGGCGCGGAGGCGTCCCACATCGTCCGCGAGACATTCCGCGAGGCGGCGGGCGCCGGCGCCTTCGACGATCCCGCGACGCGACGCAGCGCGTTGCTTGCGACCCTTGAGCGCGCCAATCAGCGCATTGCGAACGGGCTCGACCCCAGCCATGGCCAGCGCGGCATGGCGAGCACGGCGGTCGCCGTCGTCGTTGCCGATGGTCACGCGAGCTGGATCAGCGTCGGCGATTCGCATCTCTACGTCTGGCGGGCGGGGCGGCTCCGCAAGCTCAACGAAGATCATTCGCAGGCGGGCCTGATGCTGCGGTCCGGTCAATACAGACCCGATGATCCCGAGATCATCGCCGCCAAGTCCATCCTGGTGTCGGCGCTGACCGGTCGCAGGATCGAGCTGGTCGATCACCCGGAGAACGCCTTCAAGCTTGAAGCCGGCGACATAGTCCTCCTTGCGAGCGACGGCCTCAATACGATCAGCGAGGAACAGATCCAGGATCTCCTGACACGAATGGCGGATCGGCCGGCCACGGACATCTCGACGGAGCTCCTGACCGCCGTGCGGGCCCGCCGAGCCGAGCGGCAGGACAACACGGCTGTGGTGGTTGCACGGGTTCTCGACCTCGGAGATGCGACGCGGAGCGCAAAGACCGAAGTGGTCATCCCGAGCGAGGTCACTTCGCCAACCGAGGCCCGCACCGGCCTTGCGACCGTCCGCGTCGAGCCCGAACCTGAGATCGACAAGACGATCACTGGCCATCCGGACGCACCGGCAGCGAAAGCCGGCGCCGACGGCGCGACGGCCGGTGCATCCGGACCGGAGCGGCCAACCCCGTCCGCTCAAGGCGCGGCTCAAAGTCTGCCAGGGGACAGCATCCGGACGGCGACACGACCGACCCGGCCGATCCATTCCCCTGCATCCGCGGCCCAGCCGAATGCGCAAGGCTTCGATGTCAGGCCCGCAAGGCGAGGCTTTGCCAGGATTGCGGCCGTCCTGATCGCGCTCGCGATTGCAGGCGCGGCGGCATTCTTGGCCGCGAGCTGGCTCAGCCAGCCGCCTCACGACCAAGCCCGATCGGCGACGCCTGCCCCGGCGCCGCCGCCGGTTCAGTTGCCGCCACTCCCCTCCTCCGGTCCCCAGCCGGCCCAACCGCCCGGCCAGCCCGCCCGGGCTCCCGCCCCAGGCGTGGCGCCGCCGCAAGGCAACAATGCCCAGCCCCTCGAGCCCACGCGAACGCCGGGCGCCGGACAAACCGAGGCGCAGCCGTCAGGTCAAACTCCTGGCTCGCCACCCGCCGGTCAGCGCTGATTTGCGGCAAGGGCTGGTCTTTCGCTCGAGAAGGCCCTCAAATGCCACCGCGCGGGCATCCTGGCTTGGCGTTGGAAACTCAATCGGGAGGGATTATTGCAATGGCGCTGTCCTCGAGCTCCGCGTATTGGCTTCGCTGTGCGCTCATCACGTTCCTCCTCGCGTCTCCCCTCGCAACCGCCTTGGCACAGACCACATATCCGACCAAGCCGATCCAGCTCGTCGTGCCTTATCCGCCAGGCGGCTCCGATGTGCTTCCCCGCCGGCTCGTCATCGGCATGGCCGAACGCCTCGGACAGCCTATTGTCGTCGTCAACAAGCCGGGCGCATCGACGCAAGTCGCCACCTCTTACATCGTCTCGGCGCCCAAGGATGGCTACACCCTCTACTTTGCAAATCCCGGCGAGCTGGCAGCCGGTCCGTCCTTGTTCAAGTCGCTTCCCTTCGACGCACTGGCCGATCTGACGCCGATCACCTTCGTCGCCGACGCCCCGCTCATTCTCGTGTCGACCAGCGAGCTGCCGGCCAAGACCTTCGCCGACCTCACCGCGCTCATGCGGTCGAATCCTCAGGCGCTGAAGTTTGCCTCCTACGGCGTGCAGTCCCAGCAGGACGTCGCCGCCCGGCGGTTCAATCTGGCGCTCGGCACCAGCATTCCGGTGATCCCGTACCAGGGCGGCGCCCCGGCGCTCAACGCCATCGTCCGCAACGAAGTCCAGCTGTTGTTTCCGACGATGATTCCGTCCCGGCCCTTCATCGTCAGCGGACAGATGCGCGCCTATGCGGTTGCATTCGACAAGCGCGTGCCGCTGTACCCCGATCTGCCGACCCTGCGCGAGCTCGGCATCGACCTGGTGGAGACAGGGATGTTCGGCATCATGGGGCCGAAGGGAATCCCCCAGGAAGTCGTGACCAAGATCCACGATGCGCTCGTCGCTGAGCTCAAGAAGCCGGAAATCAAGCAGTTTTTGGACGGACTGGGCATCATTCCCGTGGGCAGCACGCCTGAGGCGTTCGCCGCCCGGCTCAGGGAGATGACCGCACACTGGGCGGCGCTGTCGCCCAAGATCGGACTTGAGAAGCAATAGCCGGAATGGACAAGCGGACCGGCTGGCCGAACGCAGAATGGACCGGCGCGTCCGGCGCGCGCGAGGCAGCCGGCAGTGTATCCGTGGACGAGAGGACGCAATGAGAATTCGGGCTGCAGTCATCGAGGCGATGGAGAAGCCGCGCCCTTACGCGCAATCGAAGCCGCTCGCCGTCGAGGAGATCGACCTCGATCCGCCGGGCGAGGGCGAGATCCTGGTCCGTATCCGCGCCGCGGGGCTCTGCCATTCAGATCTTTCCACGATCAATGGCGACCGCCCGCGTCAGATGCCGATGGTGCTCGGCCACGAGGCCGCCGGCGAGGTGCTCGAGCTCGGTCCCGGCGTGCGCGATCTCAAGGTCGGGGACCACGTCATCATGGTGTTCGTGCCGACGTGCGGACACTGCCTGCCGTGCATGGAAGGGCGTCCCGCCCTGTGCGAGCCCGGCTTTCGCGCGAACAGCGCCGGCACGCTCCTGTCCGGGGCGACGCGGCTGCGGCGCAACGGCAGGCCCGTCTACCACCACGTCGGGGTCTCCGCCTTCGCCACTCATGCGGTGGTCGCCAGGGAAAGCGTCGTTGCAATCGACCGGTCGCTGCCGTTCGAGGAGGCGGCGCTTTTCGGCTGCGCCGTGATCACCGGGGCGGGCGCGGTCATCAACACTGCCAAGGTGTCGCCCGGCACGACCGTTGCCGTCGTCGGTCTTGGCGGCGTCGGCTTGATGTCGCTTCTGGCCGCGCGCCTCTCCGGCGTCCGGGCGCTCATCGCGATCGACATGCTCGAGGACAAGCTGCGGCTCGCAAAGCAGCTTGGTGCGACCGACGTCGTGAACGCGCGCGACCCGAGATGCGTCGAGATCGTCAAGGACCTGACGCGGGGCGGCGTCGATTTCGCCTTCGAAATGGCCAGCTCCGTGAAGGCGCTGGAACTCGCCTACAAGGTGACCCGCCGCGGCGGGACGACCGTTACGGCGAGCCTGCCGCATCCGACGCATACGATGGCCTTGCCCGGGACCAATCTCGTCGCGGAGGAAAGGACGATCAAAGGGAGCTACGTCGGCAGCTGTGTTCCGGCGCGCGACATCCCCCGCTTCATCTCGCTCTACCAGCAGGGGCTGCTGCCCGTTGACCGCCTGATGAGCGAGCGCGTTGGGCTCGACGGGATCAATGCGGCCTTCGACAAGCTGGCGGACGGCGGCACGGTCCGCCAGATCCTGCTGCCTTGAGCCCTGTTGCCGGACCGCCGCCATGCCCGAACTCGAGCCCGAGGACGATTTCCGCGCGCCCCGCCTCTGCGTCTCCGAGAACCTCGTGGCCGGCGCCGGAATCGAGCTCGACCGGCAGCAGGCGAATTATCTCGGCAACGTGCTGAGGCTCGGCGAGGGAGCGTCGATCCTCGTGTTCAACGGCCGCGACGGCGAATGGCGCGCCCGCATAGGCCGATCAGATCGCCGCACTCTCTCTCTGCTGATCGAAGAGCAGGTGAGAGCGCAGCGTTCGGGCCCCGACATCCATTATGTTTTTGCGCCGCTCAAGCGCGCACGCCTCGACTATGTGGTGCAGAAGGCGACGGAAATGGGCGTCGCAGAGCTGCGCCCCGTCATCACCCGCCGCACCATCGCGGCGAGGGTCAATCTCGAGCGCATGCGCGCCAACGTCATTGAGGCGGCCGAACAATGCGGCATTCTCCATATTCCTCGGATCGAGGAGCCGCAGCGACTGGAGCGGATGCTCGCGGACTGGGACCCTCACCGCACCCTGGTCTTCTGCGATGAAGGCGCGCGGGTTGGCGACCCGATCGCGGCGCTCAAGGCCGCCCGGCCGGGACCCGCGGCCGTGTTGATCGGTCCGGAAGGCGGCTTCGAGCCCGCCGAGCGCGCAGCCGTGCTGCGTCTGCCCTGCGTCGTGCGGCTGACGCTTGGCCCCCGGATCATGCGCGCCGATACGGCAGCGGTCGCGGCGCTGGCCCTGGTCAACGCGGTTCTGGGCGACTGGCGCTAGCGGCGGCGGCGCCGAAGCGACGAAGGGCGACGTCGCGATAAGATCTGCCGTCAATGTTCTGGTGACAGGCGGCTCGGAGCCGTTGCACGGGAGCCCTCACGCCGCCACTTTTCCAAGGCACGCAAGTGCATCGGCTTGCAGGACCACTCCTCATGTCGCCCAGAAGAGTCCCGCACCTCTGCTTGATCGCTGTGCTGCTGTCGGGATGCGCAGCGGCCGCGCCCGGCTACGTGCCGCCCGATTCGCAAAGCGCCCGGCTGCGCGCGGCAGCCCCGCGAGGCGGAGGCTTCGAGGCGACGGGCGCCTACGTCCTCTCCGAGCAGGAGCAGAAGCTCGACTGCAAGGGGCTGACGGGCGGAATCACGGTCAAGATCCTGCAATTGCGCGAGGCCGGCAATCGAACCGCCCCCACAGCTGCAGCCAAGGTGACGGCCGACGCGATGCGACCGTTTCGCGGTGGCACGAGCTACGCCCAGGACCTCGCCGAGGACGCACGTCGCGACCGGGCGCGCCTCGAGGCGCTCAATGCGCGCCTCGTCGAAAAAGGCTGCAAGTCGTTTGATCTGGAGGCGGCCCTGAAGCCGGGGAACACGGAGGTCCCAAGGCCCACCATCGGCGGCCGAACGAAGGGATGACCAAGGCCCGCGAACCGGATGCAACGCAGCGTCGTCAGTCGCGCTCGATCGGCAGGCTTTCGTCCTTGGCCCATTCGCTCATGGAGTTGTCGTAGACCGCGATGTCCCGGTATCCGAGTTGATGCAAGACAAATGCATCGAGCGTAGCCGCGATGCCGCCGCCGCAATAGACCAGGATTCGTTTCGACTTGTCGGCGCCGACAGCCTGGAAGGCGCGCGCTGCCGCATCGGCGCTGGCGAACGTCAATGTCTTGGGGTCCTGCAGCGAGGCGGCGGGAACATTGACGCTGCCGGGAATGCGCCCCGGGCGTCCGTAGCGCGGATTGGCGCCGCTGTGCAGATCCGGCGCCAACGCGTTGATGGTGCAGACGTTTGCGGCGCCGATGGCGGCCCGCATCTCCTCTTTCCCGACAAACAGCCCGGGCCGGGGTCTCGCGACCAGCGTCGCCGGCGGATAGACGGCCTCCTTCGTCGATAGCTGACGCCCCTCGGCCGCCCACTTGTCAAACCCGCCTTCGAGCACTGCGGCGTTGTCGAAGCCGATCGCCCGCAGCATCCACCACACCCGCGTCGCCCACTGCATGGTCTTGCGGGAATAGAGGATGACGCGCGTCCCATCGCCGATCCCGCGCTGCGCGACGCGCCGGGCCAAGTCGTCCGCCGCCGGCATGGTGAAGTTCAGTCCGCTCGAAAGGTCGGAGAGCTCGCCCTGAAGGTCGAGAAAGGCCGAGCCGGGGATGTGGCCCTTGTCGAAATCCGACCGCCCGCTCAGCACGCTGTAGGGCCGCCCCGTCCCCGTCTCGTAAATGAGGTAGGTGGTGCAATCGAAGACGCGGAGCGATGGATCGCCGGAGTGGCTGGCAAGCCAGTCCGTCGTCACGATGGCCTCTGGGTGGTGATAACGCGCGGCGTCGGTCATCGATGCGTCCTTTGCGAGCGTTGGGGAAGGAGATTGTTCAACATCAGAGTGCGCCGACGGGGCAGAGCTGCGCAACATCGCGTGTTGCCCCGGAACCACCTTCTGGTCGCAGAATTCGACGCAACCTATTGCAGGTTGGATTGGGTCGAGTACGCTGACGAAGTTCGGCCCCGGGCTGGCGAGATGCCGAGACATGCGGCTCGCTGTGCGGTTTGCCGGCTCGCGAGGCCTGGAGCCGAAGATCTTTGACGCAACGTGCAGGATAGCGGTCGCGATGCTTACGATACTTCTCTATGTTGCGAAATTCTTTGCTGTTTTCGGTTTCGGCGCGGCCGCGTTGACGGCGCAAACCGCAGCTCAGGAGCTGAAATTTCAGGGACCCGTGAAACTCTATGTCGGATTTGCCGCCGGCGGCCAGTCCGACATCCTCGCGCGCGTGATGGCCGACAAGCTGAAAGACCGCATCGGTCGCGCGGTGGTCGTCGAGAACAAGACCGGCGCCGCCGGTCGCCTTGCCGTCGAGGCCGTGAAGTCGGCGCCGCCGGACGGCTCGGCTTTCGTGCTCGCGAACATTGCCCAGATGTCGGTAGCGCCGCTGATCTATAAGGATTTGCCCTACGATCCGCTCAAGGACTTCACCGCCATCGGCAAGGTGGCCGACTTCCAGATCGCGCTCGTGACGGGCAAGCAGACGGGCGCCGGCGACTGGTCACAGACGCTCGCGTGGCTGCGGGCCAATCCGACAAAGGCGACGTCAGGGAATCCCGGCAGCGGCAGCCTGCCCCACCTCTACGGCTTCGAGCTTGCGAGCGCCATCGGCGTGCGGCTTGAGCCGATCCCCTACCGCGGCGGCGCCCCCATCGTCGCGGCGATCGCGCAGGGCGAGCTGGCGATCGGTTGGGCGAGCGTGACGGATTTTATCGAGCAGCACCGGGCTGGCCAGGTTCGCATCATCGCGGTCACGGGCGCGTCCCGCTCGCCACAGCTTCCCGATGTGCCGACCTTCACCGAGCTGTCGATTCCGGCGGTCTCGGAGAATGGCTGGATCGGCATGTTCGGACCCGCCGGGCTCCCGCCCGACGTGGCCGCACTGTTTGTCCGCGAGGTCGGCGCGGTTCTCGCGGACTCTGCCGTGCGTCAGCGCCTCGAGTCGCTCGGGCTCATCGTTGCGCCGGGCACACCCTCTGCCATGATGGACCGCATCCGCGCCGAGCTCGCGCGCTGGAAGCCGGTGGTCGACAAAGCTGAGATCAAGCCTTGATTGCGCCGACCGGCCGTCGTCAACGCGCTCTGCCGGACGCCCTCACGGCATGGGAAGCGGCCCAAGGCCCGGCGCCGCTCCCTCCGGTACCGGCGCGTTCGTCACGTTGAGCACCATCGCCAACAGGCTGTAGTAGCCGTGGATGCCGACGAGGTCGATGATTCCGCGCTCGCCGAAGGCCGCTTTGGCGCGCTGATAGGTCGCCTCGCTGACGGTCTTGAGCCTGATGAGCTCATCGAGAAAGTCCCAGACGACGGCTTCGTCCGCCGCCATGTGCGTCGGCCTCCGGCCCTCGGCGACGGCCTCGATGATTGCGGTCTTGAGGCCAGCCTTCTCCGCCAGCGGCCGGTGGGAATACCACTCGAAATTCTGCGTCCAGTGCCGGGCAGTGATCAGAATCGCAAGCTCGGAAAGGCGCGGTTCGAAATAGCTGTTGTAGCGCAGGTACTCGCCGGCCTTCTGCAGGCGGCTCATGAACTCCGGGCTGCGCACCAGCGGAATGAACGGACCGATGAGCGCGCCTCTGGGTCCCGCAACGATCTCTGCGATCGCCTTCCTCTGGGCATCCGTGAGCTCGCCCTCCGGGATGGGCGGCATGCGTGGCGTCTTGGTCGTCATCGAACGGGCCTCCAAAGTCGTGCGCGCGGGTCTGAAGGGAAGCATCGAGCCCCTATGTGTGACCTAGCACAGTCCGCGCTCTTGCACATACCTTCCCGCCGGCCGTCGCGCCTTTAATCGCAATCACTGCTCGAGATGGCGAGGAAACAGGCGGACGACACCGCCTGCCCGCCTCGTCAGGGCTTGACGCGGGCCACTGCCTCGCCGAAGAGGCTTCGCCGCCAAGGCGGAACGCACGAGGGAGAAGTCGGTCAGAATGACGAGCGCCACGCTGAAGCAGCCGTTTCCATACTCGCTGCCGAAGGAAAAGATCAGAATTCTCCTGCTGGAAGGCATCTCTGACACCGCGGTGAGCGTTCTCAACGCTGCGGGCTACACCCAGATCGAGCGGGTACCGAAGGCGCTCGAAGGCGACGAGCTGCGCCGCCGGCTTCAGGGCGTGCGGCTGCTCGGCATCCGCTCGCGCACGCAGATCACAGCCGACGTTATCGACGGCATCCGGTCGCTGGTGGCAATCGGCTGCTTCTCGGTCGGTACCAATCAGGTCGACCTCGCGGCCTGCGCGGAGATGGGCATTCCAGTCTTCAACGCGCCCTTCTCGAACACGCGGTCGGTGGCGGAGCTGACCATCGCCGAGATCGTCATGCTCTTTCGCCGCATCTTCCCAAAGTCGGTTGCCGCCCACCAGGGCGCCTGGGACAAGGCGGCGACTGGATCGCATGAGGTTCGCGGCAAGACACTCGGAATCGTCGGCTACGGCAATATCGGATCACAGGTCGCCGTGCTCGCCGAGGCAATGGGCATGCATGTCATCTATTACGACCACACGGACAAGCTGCGCCACGGCAACACCGAGCCCGTCGAGAGCCTTGATGCGCTCCTTGCGCGCGCCGACGTCGTGACGCTGCATGTGCCGGAGACGCCGGCAACGATCGGCATGATCGGCCGGGACGAGCTCGCCCGCATGAAGAAGGGCTCCTACTTCATCAACAATGCGCGCGGCACCCTCTACGATCCCGAGGCGCTCGCGGCGGCCCTGCGAGCGGGCCACCTCGCCGGCGCGGCCCTCGATGTCTTTCCGGTCGAGCCGTCATCCAATGCCGAACGCTTCGTATCCCCGCTGCAGGGTCTCGAGAACGTCATTCTTACACCGCACGTCGGGGGCTCCACCGGCGAGGCCCAAGAGCGCATCGGCGCCGAAGTGGCTCGCAAGTTCGTCGATTACTCCGACGTCGGCTCCACGACCGGCGCGGTGAACTTCCCTCAGGTTCAGCTCTCGCCGCGGCCGGCAGGCACGCGCTTCATTCAGGTGCAGCGCAATCTCCCCGGTGAACTCGGACGTCTGAACGAGGTCTTTGCCCGCCACAGGGTGAACATCGCCGCACAGCACTATCAGACGTCCGGCGACTTGGGCTACGTCGTGCTTGATGCCGATGGTCCGGTCGAGGAGGCGGAGGCGATCGTTCAGGAAATCCGCAGCTTGCCCGGCACCATCCGCGCCCGCATGCTCTATCGCAGAAGCTGACGGCGGCCAGGCCACCCGTCAGGCGGCGAACTCATCGAGCGCGCCATCGCGCGAAACGGTCGTTCCGTCGCACCACTTCTCGAGCAGCGCCTCGAGCTCCGAGCGGTCGAAGGGCTTGGCCAGGAAATCGTCGAGCCCGGCCTCGAGGCATCGCTTTCGGTCCTCGGCAAAAGCGTTCGCGGTGATCGCCACGATTGGCGGGCATCGCAGCCCTGCGCTTGCAAACTTTCGTTTGATCTGTGCCGTCGCCTCGAAGCCGTCGATGTCGGGCAGATGGATGTCCATCAGAATGAGGTCGACCGGGTCGCTCTTGTCCGAGAGCCTCTGCGCACAATGCTCCAGCGCCTCGCGACCGCTACGCACATGCGCAACCGAGCAACCGGCTCGCTCGCTCACGCGACACGCGAGCAACGCATTGACATCGTTGTCCTCGACCAGAAGAATGTTGCAGATCCGCGCAGGAGCGGGCTCAGCTGGGCAGGTCTTGGCCGTCGAACTTGGCAGGCTCGTCGGCGCGGTCCAGCCGCTCTGATCCGTCGCAAGAAGCTGCGAGAATAGCGAGAGCGGCCGCACCGGCCGGATGAGATAGGCGTCGAATCCCGCGGACCGGTACTGGTTGAGAAGCTTGCGGCCTGACTGATCGATCAGCACGACGCCTCTGACCGGCCGCCCCGAGATGCTGCGCACGCGCCGCAGCAAGTCCGCTGCGTCTGCCGGCCCGATGCACGCATCGACCAGAACTGCGTCATAGCTGTATCGCCTTGCCGCTCCCTCAATCACGCTGCGCGCATCCGGCCCGGCGGTCGCGTCGACTGCGATGTGCATATCGCCAAGGGTTTCGGCAATCTCCCGTCGCTCGATCGGGCCGTCGATGACAACCAGCACATGGCGGCCCACGTTCCCGGGATTGGGAACCAGGACGGGCCTCGCCTGTGGTACGACGTCGAGACAGAGGCGGACCGTGAATGTCGAACCCCGCCCGACATCGCTGCGCACCGAAATCTCGCCGCCCATCGCCCGCGCCAGCCGCTGGGAGATGGCGAGCCCGAGACCTGTGCCGCCGCGCTTTCGCCGCGCGACGTCGTCCGGCTGCTGGAACTCCGTGAAGAGGGTGCGCATCTGCTCAGCCGTCATGCCCGGCCCGGTATCGCGCACGTCGATCTTGAATGCGAGATGCGAGGGCGCTGCCGCTCCGGGGGCGCTCTCCTCAAGCTTGCTCACCGCGACGACGACGCCGCCCTGATCCGTAAACTTGATCGCATTGCCGACCAGGTTGAGCAGGATTTGGCGGATCCGCGTTTCATCTCCGTAGAGCATGTTCGGCAACTTCGGATCGAGACGCCAGACGATTTCGAGCCCCTTCTCGGCTGCGCGTGGAGCGAGCAGCTCGACGACGCTCTGGACACAATCGTCGATCGGAAACGGAACGGGATGGATCTCGAGCCGTCCCGCCTCAATCTTTGAAAGGTCCAGGATCTCGTCGATGATCGTCAGCAGTGTCTTTGCGGATTGGTCGATCGCCTGAGCGTAGGAGCGCTGCTCGGGCGAGAGCGGCGTTTCGAGCAGGAGCCCGGTCATCCCAAGAATGCCGTTCATGGGCGTCCGGATTTCATGGCTCATTGCCGCAAGAAACCGCGATTTCGCCGTATTGGCGGCCATCGCCTCATCGCGTGTCTTTGCGAGTTCGGCCTGAATTCGCCGCTGCTCGGTGATGTCCCGGCCGATGGATTGCTGCTCGTTGACCTCTCCGTCCGCCCCTACGATGGCGCGATGCTCGAAGGCAAACCAGCGCGGGCCGTGCACCGTCGCGATGAGCTGTTCGCAGCGCCGGATGCGCGAGGCCTCGCCGGCTGAAACCTCCGGCTCTGCTCCCTCAAGCACGGTCGGCCGGAAGGCCGTGCCGAGAATGGAACCGGCAGTGACGCCGAATGTGCTGCAGAAGGCGCGATTGACGAAGGTGAGCCGATTTGCGGCATCGGTGCGAAAGATAACCTCGCTCTGGTTGTCGAGCAGGTCCCTGTAGCTCGCCTCGTTGTCCCTGATTTGCCAGTGGAGATCCTTGAGGCGCTCCAGCCCCGGCTCTCCCCCGGGTTGGAGCGCGCCGCGACCCGGGTTGCTTACCGCGCGCGCAACCATTCCCGCTCCGGCTCGGAGAAGGCTCGACAGTCGAACGCAATGCTTGCGCAGCCGGTGCACGTGACGCCAACATCCCATCAGTCGCGTTTTTCCGGCATCCAACCACAGGCAAATTGCCAAATCTTTGCGGGCTTTTGTTGGCCCTAACCATCCCTTACAAGTTGTGCCAAGTGAAACGCGCTTGCCGCTAAGGAGTGGCGGCGAAACGACTCTGGAGGACCAATGGGCCCGCTCAAAGGCATTCGCATCATCGAAATGGCCGGCATCGGTCCGGCGCCGTTCTGCGCAATGATGCTTGCCGACATGGGAGCCGACGTCATCAGGATCGATCGCCGCGAGAAGGCCGATCTCGGGGTTGCGGGGCGCGAGCCGCGCTTCGAGGTGACGCTGCGCGGACGCCGTTCGGTCGCCGTCGACATCAGACAGAAGGCCGGACAGGAGATCGTGAAGCGCCTGGCGCGCGGGGCCGACGCGCTGATCGAAGGCTTCAGGCCGGGGGTCATGGAACGGCTGGGCCTTGGTCCCGATGACCTCGCAAAGGTCAATCCGCGTCTCGTTTTCGGACGTATGACGGGCTACGGACAGGAAGGGCCGATGGCCCAATGCGCGGGCCACGACATCAACTACATCGCCCTTGCCGGGGCGCTGCATCACTTCGGTCGCGCCGGCGGTCCGCCAATCCATCCTTTGAACCTGGTCGGCGATTACGGCGGCGGCGGCATGTATCTGGCCTTCGGCGTCGTCTGCGCCATCCTGGAGGCCCAGCGATCCGGCGCGGGGCAGGTAGTCGACGCCGCCATGGTGGACGGGGCCGCGAGCCTCATGGCGATGTTCCACGGGATGATGGCAGCGGGCGCTTGGCGCGAAGAACGCGGCGTCAACATGCTGGATTCGGGCGCCCCCTGGTACGACTGCTACGAGACGAGCGACGGCAAGTGGGTGTCGGTCGGCGCCATCGAGAAGCGCTTCTATGCCGAGCTCCTCGAGCGTCTCGGGTTGAAGGACGAGAGACTGCCCGACCAGCACGACCGCAAGGGCTGGCCCGTGCTTCGCGAGCGCTTTGCGAGCATCTTCAAGTCACGAACGCGCGCCGAGTGGGAACGGATTTTTGAGGGAAGCGACGCCTGCTTCGCTCCGGTGCTGACCATGTCGGAGGCGGCGCTCCATCCGCATAATGTTCTGCGCAAGACGTTCGTGACGGTGGACTCGATCCGTCAGCCGGCGCCGGCGCCGCGCTTCTCGCGCACGGTCCCCGAACCCGGTCGCAGCGCGCACGGCGAGGGCGCCGAGACGCACGAGATTCTCCGCGAGGCCGGCTACAGCGGCGAGGAAATCGCGGCCTTCGAGAAGGCCGCAATCGTCGGTGCCGCTAAAGGCTGACGGCGGCGGCTTAAGGACACACGTTGTCCCGCCGGTCGCTTCCGCCGCATTCGGGACAGGCACGATCGCTCCGCGTGCGGCGCACGAGCGCGCCGGACATGGGCAAAGCATGGCGAGCGGCAACGCCCCATTTCGCGCAGTCAGGCTTCATGCGCGCTTCGGGTCGCCCTTTGCCGGCGGATCGCGCTCCAACACCTCCATGATGCGCCGCTTGTCGACCTTCACCTCGAGGCCGGATCGCTCGAGCTGCAGGAGCATCGGCGACCTGGAATCCCGTCCGTCCCAGCCGCGATTGAGCGCCTCGGTCATCTCGGCATAGGCGAGACTGGCGACGCGCATCGGCACGCCGAGCTCGCGGCCAAGCTCGGTTGCAAGCCGCATGTCCTTGTGCGCGAGCTTCAGCGCGAACTGTGGCGGGTCATAGGTGCCGGTCAGGAACTGATCGGCAAGACCATCGAACGTGCGCGCGCGGCCGCGCGCTCCGCCGCGAACCGCCTCCCACAGCGCCAACGGCTCGACGCCGCCCTTGATGCCCATGGCAAACACTTCCGCAAGCGCCGTGTTGATGCAGTATCCCGCGCAGTTGTGCACAAGCTTCGCCACCGAGCCCGCACCGATCGGCCCGACGTAGCGCGCCTGGTCGCCGATCGCATCGAGCAGCGCCTTGTGCTCCTTGTAGACCGCTTCCTCGCCGCCGACCCAGAGCGCAAGCTTTCCAGTGCGCGCGCCGTTGGGGCCTCCGCTCACCGGCGCATCGAGCATATGCGCCCCCTTTGCGGCGAGCTCGGCATGGAGCCGTCGCACCAGCGTTGGCGAGTTCGTCGACAGATCGAAGACGGCGGCTCCCTTGCGGATGGCGCGTACAAGACCGCCGGCGCCGGTGACCACGGCTTCGACCTCCGGCGGCCCCGGCAAGGAGAGGAAAACGACGTCGCACTGCGCCGCGACGGTCTCCGGGCTGGCGGCCCACTCGGCGCCGTTGGCGACGTGCGGATCAGCCGCCTTGCGGTTGATGTCGAAGACGATGAGCCCGTGATTGGACGACTTGAGATGTCTGTGCAGGTTGGCCGCCATGTGAGTCCCCATGGTGCCGAGCCCGATGAATCCGACCTTCATGTGCGCTCCCTTCCCGGCGAATCAGCAACGTCACTTCGTTTCATTCTGGGCGAAGATTTCCTTCGCGACGAGCGCGCCGGACATTGCGACCGGCCAGCCGCCATAGAACGCGAGGTGCGTGATCATCTCGCTGATTTCATCCTTGGTGACGCCGTTGTCGAGCGCTCGCTGCAAATGGCCCTTGAGCTGCTCGGTTCGGTTGAGCGCGATGAGCGCCGCGCACGTGATCATGCTGCGATCGCGTTTTGAGAGGTTCGGGCGCTCCCAGACGTCGCCGAAGAGAACCTTTTCGCTGAGCTCGACAAGCTTCGGCACGGTTGTGCGAACGGCGTCACGTGAGGCGGATGACGGGATCTTGGCCATCGCTGATCTCCAGGCTTGAGGTTGCCGGAAAGATGCTAGACCCCAACGCCGGCCCCGGCCAGCGCGCGTTCGCCGGAACTGTCATGCAGTCATGGCCGCTGCGCCGAGAAGCCTTCGCGTCCCGTCCGGCGCAGCGGCGTCAACCCGGCGCGGCGTCGGCGCGCATCGCTTCGGCCAAAATGCCCGCGACGTGCTGTGCCCGGCGTCCCGTCCCGTCGGCAATCTGGTGCCGGCAGGAAAACCCGTCGGCTGCAATGATCGTCGCCGCATCGGCCTTGCGGACCGCCGGAAACAGGGCGAGTTCGCCCATGCGCATGGAGACGTCGTAGGTTGCGGCGCCATAGCCGAACGCACCCGCCATGCCGCAGCAGCTCGACTCGACGGTCTCGACACTCAATCCGTCGACAAGGCCAAGGCACGCCTCGACGGCGCCCATCAGACCGAATGATTTCTGATGGCAATGCCCGTGCAGAAGCACGCGCGCTTGACGACGCGCGACGGGGCCCTTGATGTGACCATCCTTCGCTTCGCGAACGAGGAACTCCTCGAGCGTACAGGAATTTCTTGCGAGTCTCTCAGCGGCTTGGCCAAGCCTCATGCCGAGAAGCTCGTCACGCAGCGTGAGCACGCACGATGGCTCAAGACCGACGATCGAAATCCCGCGATCGAGGAATGGCCGCGCGGCCTCGATGAGCCGTCGCGCTTCGTTGCGGGCCTCCTCGACGAGGCCCGCAGCAAGGAACGTGCGCCCGCAGCAGACTGGCCGCCCGTTCCCCTGCAACCGCACGGGCGCCACGCGATAGCCGAGCTGGGCCAGCAGTTCGACGGCGTCGTGAAGGTTCTCGGGCTCGAAATAGGCATTGAAGGTGTCCGCGAGTAAGGCCACCTCCCGTCCGTCCGGCGCCCCGATACTTGCCGGCAGGCGGAACGGCGCGCTGCGCCACACTGGCAGGGACCGCCGCGCCGAGAACCCAACGAGATGCTCCGTCAGGCGGCGCCCCCCCGGGACCCAGTCTCGCACGTTGGCGAGCGGAGCCACGCGCGACGCAAGTCCGGCATAGCGCGGCAGATAGGCGACAAGCCGATCGTGGAGCGACAGCCGCTGCCTCCGGTTGCGCGCCGCCAGGACCTCGATCTTCATGCGCGCCACGTCGACGCCGGTCGGGCACTCGCGGCGGCACGCCTTGCACGATACGCAGAGCTCGAGCGCCTCCATCACATCCGGGGAGGCGAGACCCAGCCCGTCCTCGAGCTGGCCCGAAATCGCAAGCCTGAGCGTGTTCGCCCGCCCGCGAGTGACGTCCTTCTCGTCGCGTGTCACCCGATAGCTCGGACACATGACGCCGCCCTGAAGCTTCCGGCACTCGCCGTTGTTGTTGCACATCTCGATGGCGCCCTGCAGCCCGCCGCCGGCACCTGTCCAGCCCGACCAGTCCAGTGCGGCAGGCATTTCGGGCACCCGGTAGTCGGGTCGATACCGGAAGAGCGATCGGTCGTTCATGCGCGGCGCGCGCACGATCTTGCCCGGATTGAGCAGACCCTTGGGATCGAACCTGTCCTTTACCGCCTCGAAGATCTCGACGGTCTTGCGGCCGTACATCGCTTCGTGAAACTCAGACCGCACCAGACCGTCGCCATGCTCGCCCGAGTGCGCACCCTTGTATTCGCGCACCAACTGGAACGCCTCCTCGGCGATGGCGCGCATCGTCGCGGCGTCCTTTTCGAGCTTGAGATTGAGAACGGGCCGCACATGCAGGCATCCGACGGACGCATGGGCATACCAGGTTCCGGTCGTGCCGTGCTTCTCGAACACAGCGGTCAGCCGCTCGGTGTAGTCCGCCAGATGCTCGAGCGGCACCGCGCAATCCTCGATGAACGAGACCGGCTTTCCCTCGCTCCTCATGCTCATCATGATGTTGAGGCCGGCGGCACGCACCTCCCAGATCGCCCTCTGTCCCGCCGCATCGGACACCGCGACGACCGCGTCCGGCGAGCCCAGATCCGCCAGGAGCTCGCCGAGGCGCTGAACCCGGCGCAAATTCTCGGCCTGGTCGTCCTCGGCGAACTCGACCAGCAGCAGCGCGTCCGGCTTGCCCTTCACATAGGTCTCCATGACCGGCCGGAACATGGCGATGTCGCGAGCAAGCTCGATCAGCGTCCGGTCGACGAGTTCGACGGCCACAGGCCCAAGCCTGACGATATGCTGCGCCGCCTCCATGGCCCTGCGGAAGGTCGCAAAATGACAGACGCCGAGCGCCTTGTTGCGCGGCTGCGGCGAGAGCTTCAGCCGGATCTGCCGCGACACCGCCAGCGTGCCCTCCGAACCGCAGAGCAACGTCGCCAGGTTGATCGGCGATTGTTGCGGTCGAAGCGCGTCGATCAGATACCCGCCGACGCGGCGCGATACCGCCGGAAACGCTGTCGCGATATAGGCATCCTCGCGCCGGCCAAGGGCCATGAGGTCGCGAAAGAGGTCGCGTGCGGTATCCGGCGCGTTGATCCTCTCGAAATCGGCGGGAACCTCTCCGAAGTGCGCGCGCGTGCCATCGGCGAGGAGGGCGTCGATCGCGATTACGTTGTCGCGCATGATGCCGTAGCGGATGGAGCGCGTGCCGCACGAGTTGTTGCCGGTCATGCCGCCGATGGTCGCCCGGCTTGACGTCGAGACGTCGACCGGAAACCACAACCCTGTCGGCTTGAGCTGGCGGTTGAGTTCGTCAAGCACGATTCCGGGCTCCACCAGGCACGTCCGCGCCTCGACATCGAGCTCCAGGAGACGATTGACGTGTTTGGTGAAATCGAGAACCAACGAGCGTCCGACGGTCTGGCCCGACTGCGAGGTGCCGCCGCCTCGCGGCAGGAGCGACACGCCGCTCTCGCGTGCGATGGCGCAAGCCGCCTCGACGTCGGCCTGGGTTTTCGGCACGACCACGCCGACAGGCTCGATCTGATAGATCGACGCGTCGGTCGCATATCGCCCGCGCGACGCCCGATCGAACAGCACGTCGCCTTCGATCTCGCGTCGCAGTTTCTCGGCAAGCGCGTGGTTCGGCGGAACGTGTGCGTTCATCTGACAGGCCTTCCTGCTTCCTGGCTGCGGAACCGGCGCCGGCAGGCGAGCGGACTTGGCGCCTTGCGTGTTTTGTAATAATGCATTATGAATTCATTTTAGCAAGCCCGCGCTGGAAGCGGCGGATTGCACCGGCAGTGCATCTCCTGCTGGCGTGCTGGTGGACGGATCTGTTGGCTGGGCAGTGGAGGAGGCGCGCTTCATGGGCGCGACGGCGATGATCTCGCGGCGCAGCCTGCACGATGAGCTGGTCGCCCTCGTGCGCAACCTCATCGTCGAGGGCGAACTCGCCGCCGGCGAAAAGATCCCGGAGCAGGCGCTCTGCGAGCGTTTTGGCGTCTCGCGCACGCCCATGCGCGAGGCCCTCAAGGTACTGGCTTCGGAGGGCATCGTCACGCTGCATCCGAACCGCGGCGCCACCGTCGCGAGCGTGACGCCGGAACTCGTCGACGAGCTGTTTCCGATCATGGGCGCGCTCGAGGCACTGGCCGGTGAGATCGCCTGCGCTCGGGCGACGGACGCCGACATCGCCCGGATCCGCCGCATCCATGAGCAGATGCTGGCGCATTACCGTCGCTCCGAACGTGCCGCCTATCTGAAGCTCAACCAGCAGATTCATCGCGCGCTGTTCGAGATCGCGGGCAATGCGGCGCTTACCCAGCTCTACGAGCAGCTCATGGTCCGCACACACGCCGTCCGGTTCATCGCGAGAAAGTCGCCGGCGCGCTGGCGCGAGGCGATCGACGACCACCGCCGGATGCTGAGCGCGCTCGAGGCGCGCGACGGAACGGCCCTCGGCCGCATCCTGAAAGAGCACCTCGTGCACAAAGCCGCTATGGTCCGCGAGGCACTTGCAGCCGGCTGAGATCAAACACCCGAAAAGCGCCAGCCGGGTCTTGATGGCGCTGCAAGCAGAGGATCGAGAAGGAGCCCCGAGATGTCGAACGAGCCGCGCCGCGCCGGCCGCCATTTCCTGCAGATCCCGGGCCCGTCGCCGGTGCCCGATCGCATTCTCCGCGCCATGGACATGCCCGTGCTGGACCACCGCGGCCCCGAGTTCCAGAAGCTCGGCCACCGCGTGCTCTCGGGCATCAAGACGATTTTCAAGACGCAAAGCCACGTCATCATCTACCCGGCATCGGGAACCGGCGCCTGGGAGGCCGCGCTCGTCAACACGCTGTCGCCGGGCGACACGGTCCTGATGTACGAGACGGGCCACTTCGCCGCGCTGTGGAAGAACCTCGCGACGAAGCTCGGCTTGAAGCCCGAGTTCATTGCCTCGGACTGGCGCGCCGGCGCCGATCCGGACGCCATCGAAGCGCGGCTGCGTGCCGACACCGCGCGGACGATCAAGGCGGTTTGCGTCGTGCACAACGAGACATCGACCGGCTCCACATCGCGGATCGACGAGGTTCGCCGCGCCATCGACGCGGCCGGTCATCCCGCGCTCCTGATGGTCGACACCATCTCCTCGCTTGCTTCAGTGGACTACCGCCACGACGAATGGGGCGTCGACGTCACCGTCGGCGGCTCGCAGAAGGGCCTGATGCTGCCCCCCGGCCTTTCCTTCAACGCCGTCTCCGAGAAGGCGCTCGCCGCCGCCAAGACCTCGACGCTGCCCAAGAGCTTCTGGGCTTGGGACGAGATGATCGCCAACAACAGGAACGGCTTCTTCCCCTACACGCCTGCGACCAACATGCTCTATGCGCTGGCGGAGGCCATCGACATGCTGCACGAGGAGGGCCTTGATAACGTCTTCGCCCGTCACCGCCGTCACGCCGAGGCGACACGGCGCGCAGTCCGGACCTGGGGTCTTGAGAACCTGTGCCGGAACGAGCGCCACTATTCTCCCGTCCTGACCGCGGTGTTGATGCCGGAGGGCCACAACGCCGACCATCTGCGCAAGGTCATTCTCGACCACTTCGACCTGTCGCTCGGAACGGGCCTCTCGAAAGTCGCCGGCAAGGTCTTCCGCATCGGGCACTTGGGCGACACGAACGATCTCACCATCATCGGCACGCTGGCCGGCGTCGAGATGGGGCTGGGCCTCGCCAAGGTTCCGCACTCGACCGGCGGCGTCGCGGAGGCGATGCGCTATCTCGCCGAGACGGCAAAGCCGTTTCCGGGCTGACTTCACCCAACCCGCAGCGCCAGCACCGCGTCGGAGCGGGTCGCCGCTGATGGGAGGCTCGCGCCTGCATGTTCTACGTCGTCTCCAAGACCGTCTGGTTCTTCATCCAGCCATCGGGTCTCATTGCGCTTCTCATGATCGCGGGCTTGGCGCTGGCCGGAACCATCCGTTTCCGCCGCGCCGGCCTGCGGCTTGCCTGGTCCTCGCTCGCCCTCCTGCTCGCCTGCGGCCTCGGTCCGGTTGGCAATATCCTGATCCTTCCGCTCGAGGAGCGCTTCCCCCCGCGCCACGGCAGGCTGCCGGAGGAGCCGGTCGCCGGCATCATCGTTCTCGGCGGTTACGAGGAAGGTGGCATCAGCGAGGCGCGCGGCGCCATGACCTTCAACGAGGCCGGCGAGCGACTGACCGAGGCGGCCTGGCTCGCCCATAAGCTGCCCGCCGTTCCCGTCATCATCACCGGCGGTGTCGGTCCGATCCTGCTCGAAGGAGCCCCGGGAGGGGGGCCTGTCCGCGCATACCTCGCCGCCATCGGCGTTGCTCGTGAGCGCATCCTGCTAGAGGAGGAGTCTCGCACGACGCTCGAGAATGCGATCCTGACGCGCGACCTGGTCAGGCCGCGGCCAGGACAGAGGTGGCTGCTCGTCACCTCGGCGGGGCACATGCCGCGCGCAATGGGAACGTTCCGCCGCCAGGGCTTCGAGGTCATCGCGTGGCCTGCCGACTTCCGCACCCGCGACGGCCGCGATCGCTGGCGGACTTTCCCCTCGATTCCGCGCGGGTTGCGACGGACCGACGATGCCGCGACGGAGTGGGTCGGCCTCCTGGCCTATTGGCTGCTCGGGCGCACGGATGCGCTCTTCCCTGCGCCGTGAGGCGCAAGCTGCGAGATCGTGGCAGCATCCGAGTTCGGGCCCGGAGACAAGAAAACAAGCCGCTTGCCTCGGACCAGGCATTTGCAGCGGCGTCCGGGATCGGCTATCAACCAAGCGCTCGCACCCGTAGCTCAGCTGGATAGAGTGTCGCCCTCCGAAGGCGAAGGTCACAGGTTCGAATCCTGTCGGGTGCGCCAGACGCACACTTCGAACACCCGCCAGCGGTCGGCGTTCCGAGGCCCGTCGAAATGGGCGCCAACGGTGGCCCACAGTCGCGCCCGCGCGCTTCCTCGGCATCCCGCTTGCGCTTGAAGGGTCCTCCGCGATGCTGCGGCGCTTGTTGCCGCCGCCTGGCCGCAGGATAACACTGAGGCTGACAATCCCGCCCGCAAGGGCCTGAACCACGGAGCAGTCGGATGGAGCAGCGCATACTCGGCCGGACGGGCATCAAGGTCTCGGTGCTGGGCTTTGGCTGCGGCGCCGTCGGCGGCCTCATGACCAAGGGCGATCCGAGGGATCAGGAGCGCGCCGTCGCCCGCGCGCTGGAAATGGGCATCACCTATTTCGACACCGCCTCCATCTACGGCAACGGCACCTCGGAAGAGAACACAGGCCGCGTCTGGGCAAAGCTTAAGCCGAAGGCCGCGATCGGCACCAAGGTGCGCCCGAAAGAGGAAGAATACCGGAATGTCGGCGCAGCGATCCGCGCTTCCTGCGAGGCAAGCCTGAAGCGGCTCGGCATGCCGTCGGTTGATCTGTTTCAGCTGCACAACCGCATCGGCGCGACGAGCAAGGGCGATGTGATGAGCGCCGACCTGGTGCTTAACGAGGTGGTGCCCGCCTTCGAGCGGCTCAAGCGCGAAGGCAAGATCCGCTGGTTCGGAATCACCGCGCTCGGAGAGACCGAATCGCTGCTGAAAGTGATCCGCTCCGGCGCCTTCGATACCGCACAGATCTGCTACAACGCATTAAACCCGAGCGCCGACGCTCCGGTCCCGCCGCGCTTTCCGGGGCAGGATTACGCCGGGCTGATGACCGCGGCCAAAGCGGCGGGGCTGGGCACCATTGCCATCCGCGTCCTCGCAGGTGGCGCGCTCTCCGGCAGCGCCGAGCGCCATCCGCTCAATGTGCAGGTGGTCGAGCCGATCGGCTCCGGCGCCGACTTCAGTGAGGACGTTCAGCGTGCGCTGCGGTTCAAGCCGCTGATTGAGGAGGGCGTCGCCGCCGATCTTCCGGAGCTGGCGCTGCGCTTCGCGATTTCGAGCCCGTCGCTCTCCACGGCGTTGATCGGGCTCGCCAATCTCGAGCAGCTCGAGGCGGCCTACCGGGCGGTCTCGAAGGGACCGCTGGACGCCGCGGCGCTGGCAAAGGTCAGAGCCATTCAATCGCAGTTCTCCGGCTGATCGGTCGACCTGTCGACCCGCCATGCCATAAAGCACCGGCCGGACCGGCGCCGATAAGCACGGCACCCTCCGAGGCCGCATGGCCAGGGAAGGTGCCAGAGTGAGGTCCGATGCTTTGAGTGCAGAGAATTCCCGGTATTACCAGCACTTCTTCTTGTAGTAACCGTAGTGGTAGACCCACTTGCACACCGGCTTGTAGTAGTAGTAGGGGGTGTAGTGATAAGTATAGACGTGGAAGTGGGGCTTGTAGAAGTGGCGGTGATGGTAGCCAGCATCCGCCGTGCTCGAGAAGGTGAACGCCGAGGCTGCCATCATCGCGCCGCCAACCAGCGCCATCATGAGGGTCTTCTTCATCGTCAGTCTCCAATCTGTTCGGTTACGGCGACGGGAGGGGTTGATACCGGCGCCTCATGGTGTTCTTGTACACCGTTCAGATCGCGACTGCAATAGAAATCGGATCGGCTCGAAACACAAATGCGTGAGCGCGCTGTGAGCGGCGCTTCCCCGCTGCGGGGAGCGCCAGGCGGCGCGGAGCGAACCGTAGGGACCGGCGCCGCCAGGCCGGACGTCGTCCCGCGCACGGCCCCGCACGTCGCGTACCGCACCGTAGCGCCGCAGCTGTAAAGACCCGCCGGAAGGCAGCACGCACCCGCTGAAGAGTCGCGACGCGCGGGGTACGAGCAGCGCCTCATCGCTTGTCCGGCGGCGGCGACGGGTTCTCGAGGCTCCCCGCCGTGGCCCCGGCGTCGATCGGATGCACGACCCCCGTCACCCACCGCGCCATATCCGAGCAAAGGTACACGACGCCGTTGCCGATATCCCAGCCGGTCCCTTCGGTCTGCAACAACGAGCGCTTGCGCCGCGCCTCGCGCAGCTCTTCGCTCATGCCGTTGCCGCGGGCATAGACCATCGGCGTGTAGACCATGCCCGGCGCGATGCAATTGACGCGAATCCCTTCCGGCCCGTGATGCGCCGCCATCGCCCGCGTCATGTTGACGACGGCACCCTTCGACGTCGGATACATGAGCCCTGTGTGCCCGCCTCTCAGGCCCGCGACGGAGGCGATGTTGACGATGGAGCCGGCCCCGAGTTTGCGCATCTCGGGGATCGCGTAGCGCGCCATCAGCATCATCGACGTGACGTTGATGCGCATGTCGCGATCCCAGTCCTCGAGGTTGAGCGTCACCGCCGTGCCGCCGGTGCCGCCAACGCCCACGTTGTTGACCAGGATGTCGAGCCGCCCCCAGGCGCCAACTGTTGTCGCGACCGCCGCCTCGCAGGACTTCGGATCGGTCACGTCACAGGCGACCACCATCGAGGTCCCGCCTTCCTTGTCGATCATCGCTTTCGTCGCCTCGGCGTTCTTTGCGACCGAGTCGATCAGCGCAACCTTCACCCCTTCGCGCGCAAGCAGGATCGCCGCCGCACGGCCGTTGCCGATGCCATCGGCGCGCGAGCCTGCGCCCGTCACAATTGCGACTTTGCCCTTGAGCCCCATTTCCGGCATGTGCCGAGCCTCCTGCGTTCCCGCTGTCCCGTTTGTGATCTGACGTCGATTGTCCGGCGATGGTCGACGGACGCGCTTACCGCCCGGACGACGCGAGGCGGGCCGCCAGCATTCGCGCCACGAACTCCCGCGTGCTTTGCCCGACGAGACCGCCGTGACGCTGTGCCGTCTCGTTGATGGTCGAGATGTAGCCGTCCGCCCACAGCGACCGGCCGTCGCCGATCCGGCAGGAAAATGCTGACGCCGTGGCCGCCGCGATGCCCCGCTGATCAAGCGCCGGCAGCCGCGTCGTGCCGGCGTTGTCGATGCCGCGATCCGCGTCGATGGTCACGCAGGCGAACACCGGATGCTTGATCGCCATCTCCGGCCGCCCACCGAGCGCGCCGCCGTGCGAGGCGGCGACGACGATGTGCCCGTCGTCGTCGGGAGTGACGAGGCTGATCGAATCCATCACGATCACCTTGACGCCGCCACGTCCGGCCTCGGGCACCTCGAAGCGGCTCTCCTCGAGCGGCTCCGGCGGCGGCGACGGCGGCGGAGCAGCCTGAATGAGGCGGTCGAGCGCGTCCGCGCAGCGCATGCCCACGGCAAGGCCGGCGCGGGCTGCCGGCACATTGACCGTCGAGAGCACACCGCGCGCGATCCCGTCCTTGCCGTCGCCGATCCGCGCCGACCAGCTCGAGATGGCGGCCGCCGGCACGCCGAGCTTTTCGAGAAGCGCGAGACCGGCCACGCCCGCGCGCTCGCGGCCGATCCCGGCGTCGTTGAGGATGACCGCCCCGATACCCTTCGCCGCCGCGTAATAGGCAGCGTAGACGCCGCCGTGTGAGGCACAGTACGCCACGCCCCCGCGGTGCGCAGCGGTCAGGTGTGTGACGCTATCAAGAACGATGGGCTGAGCCATTGGCATGGCGACGGCACTCCGACGCATGAGCTGCGATGACGGCATCTTGGGCTCTGGTCCGCGTTCGCGACAAGCCTCGATCGCGGGCCGGACCGGCCTCACACCTCGTCCTCCGCGACCGCCTCCGACCATGGCTGCTCGGGCTCGGTCGCGCCCTCGTGTCCTTCAGCGCTGGCGCGCACCGCGCCGGCGATCGTGAACGGCATTGGATAGACGACGGGCTCGGCGGCGACGGTCTCGAACGCGGCCGCGAGTGCCGCCTTCGTCGCCTCCGGCAGACGCCGGTCGACCGACACGCCGGCGCCGCCTGAGACATCAATCCGCGGCTGGTGGAATACGGTATCGAGATCAAACCCGAAGTCCGCAATCATTGCCAGAATCTGGAAAACCGCCGGCAGGATTCGCCGTCCGCCGCAGCCTCCAATCCCGACCACCTGCTCATCGCAAACCATGATCGTCGGCACGTAGTTGGCAAGCCCCCGGCGATCCGGCGCAAGCCCGTTCGGGCCCCCGGGGCGCGGATCGAACCAGTTGATTCCGTTGTTCATGAGGATGCCGGACTGCGGCAGCACCACGCGCGCGCCGAACAGCGAAAGCAGCGTCTGAGTCAGCGCGACGATGTTGCCGTGCCGGTCGACCACCGAGATGTGCGTCGTCGACGTTGGCACGCTGCGCTCGCCGGCATCGCCCATGCGCCGGAAGCGATCCTCCCAGGCGTGCTCCAGCGCCTTTGCGTAGGCGATGAAGCGCGCACCGTCCGGCATCGTGCCGGGCTTGCCGCCGTGCGTTTTCAGATGCTCGAACGCGACGGCGAGCGTCGGTCCGCCCGTGAGCTCAGGCAGCACGTTAAGCGTGTGCCGGCCGTAAGTGAAGGCGAGCGGCGCGCGCTCGACGGGCGCCACGCCGGCGAGGTCCTCTTCGCTGAGATACCCGCCGAGTGCCTTGACATCCTCGGCGATCGCACGCGCGAGCGGGCCTTTGTACAAAACGCCTGCACCGTCGGCGGCAATCGCCCGGATCGTCCGCGCCAGCGCCGGCGCCGCAAGGCGCACCGGGCCGAGCGAGGTCTGCGGCGCCGGCGGAACCGGCGGCAGGCCGCCGCGGGTGAACCGCTCGCGCGCGCCTGCGTCCTTGGCGAGATCGCCGAGCGCGCTTGCGATGACGAGCATGGTATGCCAGTCGACCGTGATGCCGGTTTCGGCAAGATCGGCGGCCGGCTGAACGAGCTTGGCCCATGGCTTTGAGCCGAAGAGCTTGTGGGCAAGCGCAAGGCCCGCCGGCTGCGTTGGCGCAACGATCGCCTTGGCGCCGACCGTGTTGGCGTTGTTCTTGACCGCCGGCCAGCCGAACAAGTTGCCTTCGTCGATGCCGCCGGCAAGCGGGAAATCCTCGATCCTGAGCCCTTTGGGCGAGCGTGCGCCGAAATCGACGCATGTCACCCTGCCGCTCCTCCCATCGCGATGGACAAGCGCGCCGACGCCGCCGACGCCGCTCATCCATGGCTCCGCGACGCCGACCATGAAGGCTGCCGCCACCGCCGCGTCGATGGCGTTGCCGCCCTCCTTGAGAACGCGCGCGCCGGTCTCCGAGGCGATCCGGTTCTGCGTCACCACGATGCCGGCCTTGGAACGCACCGACGGCTTTCGCACCGTCCGCTTGAGCGAGAAGTTCGGCGACAGCGCCGACTGCGGCTTCGGCATGGAGGACATCCTTCGGCTGAGTGTGACGGGCGATCGGGGATCACGTTGCAACGCGCGCGGCTGCTTCGCAATATGCGCCGAACCGTACCGCGGGGGAGAGCTTCATGCGTATCGTCGCTGCCGCCGTGCTGTACTTCGTCACTGTGTTCGCCGCCGGCTTTCTTCTGGGCGTTGTGCGCACGCTGCTGCTCGAGCCGAGGCTCGGACCCTTCGCCGCCGTCCTGCTCGAAGCGCCGTTCCTGCTCGCCGCGATCGCCTTCGCGGCGCGCCGCGTCCCGCAGGCGGCGAATGTCGCACCGCACATTCCGGCGCTTCTCGCCGTCGGGGGCGTGGCCCTCCTCTTCCAACTCGCGGCGGACGCAGCGGTCGGGGTCTGGCTGCGCAACATCGGGCTCGCCGAGCAACTCGCGCGCTTTGCAACGCCGGAAGGCATCATCTACGCCATCCTGCTGGTGGCCTTTGCCGTGATGCCGGCCGTCCTGCGGCAGGCCCGGGCGGCCTGAGGGGGACTCAGGTCTGTTGCGCTCCAAAGTGCTGAGCGAGCGCGTCGAGCGTCGCGTCCGGCGCTTCCTGCATCATCATGTGACCGCTGCCGGCGATCTCGACGACTTTGGCGCCGCTGATCGAGGCGGCAAGCTCGCGGCCGCTCTTTGCCGGAGTCATCACGTCGAGCGCACCCAGGACGACGAGCGTCGGGCACCTGACGCGCTGGGCGCTCTCCTTGCCGCTGGTCCACGCCGCGCACGCGGAAAGGTCGGCGGCGAGGGCTCCCTCGCGTCCCTTTGCGAGAAGCGCGCGCGCGCCGCCCGTCATCCAGAGCCCCGGCGCGACGTTGCCGCCCAGTTTCGCTGCGTTGGCGAAGCACCAGCCGGTCATCATGTCATAGGCGCGTTCCGGTTCTTCGCGCGCGGCCGTGAGGAGCGCCGGATGCACGGGCATCGCCGCGGAAATCCCGAGCAGCGCAAGCCCCGTGACGCGCGCCGCCGCCCGCGCCGCCGTCTCGAGCGCGATCACCGCGCCCATCGAATGGCCGACGAGCGCCGCGCGCGCGACCCCCGCCGCGTCGAGCAGGGCGATCAGCCAGTCCGAGAAGGCCTCGATGCTCGCAAGCGGCCGCCCTCCGGATCGGCCGTGCGCCGGCAGATCGACGGCGAGAGCCGACCAGCCGTGCCAGGCGAACCAGCGGGCCTCGAGCTGCCAGCAGGTATGGTCGAGACCTGCACCGTGAAGGAAAACGATCGCGGGCCGCGCCGGATCGAACGGCCGGCCGCCCGTCGCCGCGAAGACGTTTGCGCCGTTGACGCTAAGCTCCATGATCTAGCCCTTCTTCGGCGCTTCCGCCGGTTTTGCCGCTCTCGGTTGCGAGGCCTTGAGGGCCTGATCGAGATCCTCGGTGAGGTCTCTGACGTCCTCGAGCCCGATCGACAGCCGTACCAGTTCCTCGCCGATGCCGGCGGCCTTGAGCTCCTCCGCGCTCATCTGCTGATGCGTCGTCGAGCCGGGATGAATGACCAGCGACTTGGCATCGCCGACGTTGGCGAGATGCGAAAAGACGCGCAACCGCTCGATCAGCTTGGCGCCGGCCGCCCGCCCGCCCTTGACGCCGAAGCTCATCATGGCCCCGGCCCCGCGCGGGAACTGCCGCATCGCCAGCGCGTGATCGGGATGGCTCTCGAGGCCCGGATACTTGACCCAGGCGACCGCCGGATGCGCCTCAAGGAACCTGGCGACCGCAACCGCGTTCTCGACGTGGCGCGCCATCCGGACGGGCAGCGTCTCGAGCCCCTGCAGCAGATAGAAGGCGGTCTGCGGCGCCATCGAAGCGCCGAAATCGCGCAAACCCTCCGCCCGCGCCCGCATGATGAAGGCGGCGGGTCCGAACTCTTCCGCGAACACCAGGCCGTGATAGCCGGCGTAGGGCTCGGTCAGCGTCGGGAATTTGCCCGAGCGCGCCCAGTCGAAGCGGCCGCCGTCCACCACCACGCCCCCGATGGCGATGCCATGCCCGCCGATGTACTTGGTCGCCGAGTGCATGACGATATCCGCGCCCCACTCGAACGGCCGGTTGAGCGAGGGTGTCGAGAAGGTCGAATCGATCATCAGCGGCAGGCCGTTGGCATGCGCAATGTCCGCGACCGCTTTGATGTCGAGCACTTCGAGCCCCGGATTGCCGAGCGTCTCGCCGAAGACGAGCCGTGTCTCCGGCCGGATCGCTCGCGCGAAGGCTTCCGGCTCGCGCGGGTCGACCAGCGTCGCGGTGATTCCGAAGCGCGGCAACGTGTGCACGAACATGTTGTGCGAGCCGCCGTAGATGCGCGACGAGGCGACAATATGCGAGCCCGATCCCATCAGCGTCGCGATCGCGAGGTGAAGCGCCGCCTGTCCGCTCGCCGTCGCGACGGCCCCGACGCCGCCCTCGAGCGCCGCCATGCGCTCCTCGAACACGGCGACCGTCGGGTTCGAGATGCGCGAGTAGATGTGCCCCGCCCGCTCCAGATTGAACAGTCCCGCCGCGTGCTCGGTGCTCTCGAACACATAGGACGTCGTCTGGTAGATCGGCACCGCCCGGGCGCCGGTCGCCGGGTCCGGCCGCTGCCCGGCATGCAGCGCCAGCGTGTCGAAGCGCGGATACTGGTCCTCGGCCATGCCGCCTCCCTGTCGTTGCTTGCGGCGAAGCTAGCACGCACCGCAGCGAACCGCGACCGGGAGAGGATGCCGGGCGGCGTGCTTGCCGAGCCTGCGCGGGGCGCGGACGCCGACCAGCCGTCGCGCGCCGCATGGCATGCGTGCCATCGGCGATCTTGTCACGCGCTCCCGCTTTCACGCAGAGTTGCATAAGAATGGATCGTCAGCACGGTCCGCCGCTGCTGCCTCGAAGGACCCGCCATGCCCGAAACCCCGTTGATCCCGCTGTCCGCTGTCACCTGGGTCGGCGAGGGCCTGAAGCGCCCCGAGTGCGTGTTGACGACCGCCAGGGGAGAGGTCTTTGCCGGCGACCACCACGCCGGCATCGCCGAGATCGGCAAACCGAAGCGCGACATCACCGGCGCGCCGCCGGGCTTTCTGCCGAACGGCGTCGCCATGACCCGCAACCGCGAATTTCTGATCGCCAACCTGGGCCCCGGCGGCGGCGTATGGCGTCTCGACAGGGACTGGCGGCTTTTCCCGCATCTCTTCGAGGCCGACGGCGAGCTGCTGCGCGTGTGCAACTTCGTCGGCGTCGATCGGGACGGCACCGAGTGGATCTCAGTCTCGACTCGCGCCTATCCGCGCGAACTCTCCTTCCGTCCGCGCCATGCCGACGGGTTCATCGTCCGCCGTGACCGGGACGGTGCGCACATCGTCGCGGACGGCCTCGGCTTCACCAACGAATGCCGCATCGATCCCTCGGGCAAATGGCTCTACGTCAACGAGACCTGCGCCAAGCGCGTCTCGCGCTTTCCCGTGCTCGGGACCGGGCTCGGCCGCCGCGAAACGGTGCACGAGTTCGGACCCGGCGAGTTCCCGGACGGCTTTGCGTTCGATCACGAAGGCGGCGTATGGGTCGCCTGCGTCAACGCCAACCGCGTCATCCGCATCGAGATCGGTGGCCGGCGCACGCTGATTCTCGACGGCTCGATTCCCGAGCTCATCGCCGAGGGCGAGGCCTTCTTCCAGGCTGACCGGGGCGGCCGCCACCACATCGAGATCGGCGCCCAATCGCCCTTGAAGAACATCGCCAGCGTCGCCTTCGGCGGACCGGACTTGAAGACCGTCTATCTCGGCAATCTCGCTGGCAGCGCCATCGCCACGTTCCTCTCGCCGATCGCCGGCGCCGAACCGGTGCAATGGCGCTACTGACGAAATTGTGGCTTTGCGGCCTTGAGCTGTGCGTCTAACTCTGGCGGACGCCACAGGAATGAGGAGCCGCCGATGAGCCGCAGCCCCGATCTCGATCCCATCCCCGGCGATCCCGTCTCCTGCTCGGCGATTGAGCAGGTGATCGTGCCGCGGGCCCGCGACCTTGGCGGATTCGAGGTCCGCCGCGTCCTGCCCGCTGCCGGCAAACAGATGATCGGCCCCTTTATTTTCTTCGACCAGATGGGGCCGGCCGAATTTGTGATCGGAAAAGGTGTCGATGTGCGCCCGCATCCCCACATCGGGCTTGCCACCGTCACCTACCTCTTCCAGGGCGAGATGTGGCACCGCGACAGTCTGGGCACCTCAATGGTCATCAGGCCGGGCGAAGTGAACCTCATGACCGCCGGCCGCGGCATCGTTCACTCCGAACGCGAGACCTCGGAAGCCAGGGCGCGTCCGCGCGAACTCTTCGGCATCCAGGCCTGGGTCGCTTTGCCGAAATCGCACGAAGAGCACGCCCCGGCCTTCGTCCACCATGGGCTCGACGCGTTGCCGCGCATTGCGGCAGACGGCAAGCGCGTGCGTTTGATCATGGGCGAGGCTTACGGCGCCCGCTCGCCCGTCGACTTTCCGCATCCCGCGCTTTACGCCGAGGCGGTGCTGGCGCCGGGCGCCGTGCTGCCCTTCGACGACACCTATGACGAGCGCGCGATCTACATCGCCTCGGGCGAGATCGACGTTGCCGGCGATCGCTTCGAGGCGGGCCGCCTCTTGGTTCTCAATCCCGGCGACCGCATCTCGATTCTCGCCGTGTCGCAGTCGCGCCTGATGCTCCTTGGCGGCGAGCCGATGGACGGGCCGCGTCACATCTGGTGGAATTTCGTGTCGTCTTCCAAGGACCGCATCGACGCCGCGAAGGCGGACTGGGCGGCCCGCCGCTTTCCCCTCGTCCCGGGCGACGAGACCGAGTTCACCCCGCTGCCGGGAAGCTGACTGCCAAGCGCGGACATGGCCGCTCGCCCTTGCTGCCATTCCGCTTCCGGTGATCGCATGAGCGTCCGGCGTTGACGCGACGAACCCCGCGCGCGGCGCAGCCTCAATGCGCCACGAACGGGCCGCCGCCGCCCGATCCGCTAAGGCCGGTGGGCCTCAGGCGTCGGTGCGCTCGATCGCCACCGCCGTCGCCTCGCCGCCGCCGATGCACAGCGACGCGACGCCCCGCTTCTGGCCGTACTTCTCCATGGCGTTGATCAGCGTCACGATGATGCGTGCCCCGGAGGCGCCGACCGGATGCCCGAGCGCGCACGCCCCGCCGTGCACGTTGACCTTGTCATGCGGCAGGTCGAGGTCGCGCATCGCCGCCATCGTCACCACGGCGAACGCCTCGTTGATCTCGTAGAGACCCACGTCCTTGGCGCTCCAGCCGGTCGCCGCCAGCACCTTCTTGATCGCCCCGATCGGGGCGGTCGTGAACCACGCCGGGGCCTGGGCGACGCTTGAAGTCGCGACGATCTTGGCGAGCGGTTTCAGCTTGCGCCGCCGCGCCTCGCTCTCGCGCATGAGCACGAGCGCCGCCGCGCCGTCCGAGATCGAGGAGGAGTTGGCGGGCGTCACGGTTCCGCCCTCGCGGAACGCGGGTTTGAGGTTCGCAATCTTGGCAGGGTCCGCCGTGAACGGCTGCTCGTCACGCGTCACCACAACGTCGCCCTTGCGCCCCTTCACCGTGACGGGCGCAATCTCCTTCTCGAAGGAGCCATCCTCGTTTGCCTTCTTCGCGCGCTTCAGGCTCTCGAGCGCATAGGCGTCCTGCTGCTCGCGCGTGAACTGGTAGTGCTGCGCCGTATCCTCGGCGTAGGTGCCCATCAGGCGGCCCTTGTCATAGGCATCCTCCAGGCCGTCGAGAAACATGTGATCATAGATCTGCGTGTGCCCGAGCCGCTGGCCCGAGCGCAGCTTCGGCAGAATGTGTGGCGTGTTCGTCATGCTCTCGAGGCCGCCGGCGACGATGATGTCGCTCGGGCGCACGTGCAGTGCCTCATAGGCCATCATCACCGTCTTCATGCCCGAGCCGCACATCTTGTTGACCGTGGTGCACGGCACAGCGTCGGGAAGCCCGCCGTAGCGCGCCGCCTGCCGGGCCGGCGCCTGCCCCTGTCCGGCCGGCAGCACGCAGCCCATCAGCACCTCGGAGACGTCCTCGGGCTTGACGCCCGCCCGCGCCACTGCCGCCTTGATGCTGACGGCGCCGAGCTCGGGCGCAGTCATCGCGGCGAACGTGCCCTGGAACCCGCCAATCGGCGTGCGGGCGCCCGAGACGATGACGACGGGATCGGTGGCGGCGGTCATGGGGTGCCTCCTGTCGGCTGGAGAAGGTTCGGCGAATGGATCTCTACGCTCTCTTAGCGCCTTTCCTTGTGAGAGGGAACGTCGGCGGCCGCCGGACCGTCTCTCCCCTCGCCGGCCCCTCGCCGGACGCGGTGCGTGGCACACCCATGACGGTCCCGATTTGGCCGGGCGTCGCCGACCCCAGCGGCTCTCGCTTGTGGGCAACGCTTGCCGCTCGCCGCGCGACCGCCCCGGGACCTCCTGAGCCGCTTCCCGGTTACACGGGCACGCCGCCACTCCGCACCGTCACGACGCGATAGTAGGCCCACAAGAGATGCGCCGCGACGCCGCGCCAGGGCCGCCAGCGTGCGGCGATCTCGGCGAGCTCGTTCGCGCGCGGCCGCTCCGCAAGCCGCATCGCGTGCTGCGCCGCCACCTGCAGCGCCAGGTCGCCGGGCGCGAACGCGTCCCGCCGCCCGAGACAGAACAGCAGATAAACATCCGCCGTCCACGGCCCGATACCCGGGATCTTCGTCAGCGCCGTCCGCACGTCGTCGTCGCTCATCGCCGGCAGCGCCTCAAGATCGAAGCCCGGCTCCGCCAGCACCCGCGCCATGGCCTTGAGCGTGCGCACCTTGGGCCGCGAGAGTCCCACGGCGCGCAGCTCCGCCTCACCGGCTTCGAGCACTCGCGCCGGGGTCAGCGGCGCGAGCGCCGCCTCGAACCGCGACCAGATCGCGTTGGCGCTGGCGACGGAGACCTGCTGGCCGACGACGATCCGCGCGAGCCCCGCAAGGCCCGCCGGGCGCCGGCGCAACGGCGGATCGCCGGCAATGTCGTGCACGGCCCGCGCGATGGCGCACTTGCGACGCAGCGCCCGGATGCCCGCGCGAAGATCGGCGTCCGTCTCGAGGGTGGCAGGCGGCCTTGTCGCTCTTGCACGCATGTCGGGGCTCGGGCAGGTATTCGCGAGGTGCCGCGGCCGCCCCAAGCGGGTGCGGCGACGACGGATGGCGGCGCCCCGATGTTAGCCGCCGGCACGAGCTGTGGGGAGGCATGGCAGGTCCCGCGCAACGCGCCACGTTCCGCTTCGCTCCGAGCCCCAACGGCGAGCTGCATCTGGGCCACGCGCTCTCGGCGCTGACCAACGCGGCGATGGCGCAACGCCTCGGGGGGCGCTTTCTCGTTCGCATCGAGGACATCGACCCCGCCCGCTCGCGGCCTGAGTTCGTCGCCGGCATCTTTGAGGATCTGGCGTGGCTCGGTCTGGCCTGGGAGGAGCCCGTCCTGCGCCAGTCGGAGCACATGGCCGACTACGCGGCTGCCGCGGATCGGCTCGCCGCCATGGGCCTGCTCTACCCCTGCTTCGCGACGCGCGCCGAGATCGCGGCGGCCGCCACCGCCGGCCCGACGGACCCTGACGGCGCGCCGCTTTACCCGGGGCTCCATCGCAATCTTGACCGCTCGGAGGCGGCCCGGCGCTTGGCGGCCGGCGAGTCCGCAGCGATGCGCCTCGACATGGCCAAGGCTCTGGTCCGGGCGAAGGCCATCCTGGGGGGCCGGCCGCTGACGTTCACCGAGCTCGGATCGGACATGCAACCGCAACAGGTGACCGCCGACCCCGCCCGCTGGGGCGACGTCGTCATCCAGCGCAAGGAGGTGCCGACAAGCTATCACCTCTCGGTCGTGATCGACGATGCGCGTCAGGGCGTCACCCATGTCGTTCGCGGCCGCGACCTTCGCCCGGCGACCGACTTGCACCGCTTGTTGCAGATCCTGCTGGGACTGCCGGCTCCGATCTATCATCACCACCGGTTGCTCACCGACGAAACCGGCCGCAAGCTGGCGAAGAGCGCGCGCGATCGAAGTCTGCGCGAACTCCGCGCCGGCGGCGTCGCGGCCGACGACGTGAAGCGGCGGCTTGCGCGCTGGCTGCCGCCTGTCCACAAGTTGCAGCAGCACTTTCATGCGTCTGGATAACCATATAGAAACCGTATAGAAATCTTTTCTTGGCGTGGTCGCCTCAAGGATCGCCGGGAAGCGATTCGAACGGTCGCGATCGGACGGGAGCACGGGGGAGAGTGAAGAAGCGCAAGTCGCATCGCGGTCGGTCGGGAAACCCCGCAAAGCGCAGGCCGGCGCCGGCCGTGCCGGTCCATCGACTTGCGGCCGCCGCCCCGTCCGGAACCCTTCTCGCAGCCGCACGCGCCAACTTTGCGACGATGCGCACCTCCGTCACTGCCGTCTGGCAGTCGGGTGCGCCCGATGAGCGCCAGGCGCTCGCCCTCCTGCTCGCTCCGTTCCTGATCGTCGCGGCCTCGCTCGCAACTCAGAACCTCGGCCGCAATCCCCCCGCGCTGGTCCCCGCTGCGGCGACCGGCCCACCGGCCGCGGTCGTCGCCTCGCCCTGGAGCCCGGCCCCGGCCATGACGCCCGTCAAACCTCTTGTCGATGAGATCGGGAGCGGGCTTGCCGGGGGAGCGCCTTCCTCTGCCGAGCGAACGACGGTGGCGATGCGGCGGGCGCCGCCCGCCGCAGTTTCTGCCCGGCCGGATGTTGCGGCCGCCCCCTTGCCACAAGCCCCCGCAGGACCAGCGGAGGCGCGCTTGGCTGCGGCTGCTCCGCTCCCGAGTCCCGCTCCGCCGCTCCCTGCCGGCAGTCGTCCGTCGGCGCCCGTCGGCGAGGTGCCGCTCCCCCCCTTCGAGCTTCCCGAGCTCGCGCTTCTGCCGCCAGCGCCCATGCGGCCGCAACCTGCCGCGCTGACGCCGCGCCACCCCGCACTTGCCCCGCGAGACGGCATGTCGCAACCGTCGGGCGAGTTCAGCGGTCTCGCGCCGCCGCGGACCGCCGTCCCGCCCGCTGCGACCCGCATGACGCCCTCGCCGCAAGACGTCTGCATCGCGCCGGCCGGGCTCACCGAGAAGCCGGGCCAGCGCATCGGCGCGCGCCCGGCGCACCTCGATCCGCAAGCATTCGGGCTCGCCCTCGCCGCCGCCGCCAAAGCCCAGACCGGGGAACTCGTCGTCTACAATGCCCGCTACATGCGCATCAGCTATCCGGGGGGCGACGTCCCGGCCCTCTACGGCGTGTGCACCGATGTCGTCGTGCGCGCCTACCGGACCCTCGGCATCGACTTGCAGGAGCTGATCCGCACGACCCGCTCGGGCCGAGGCGATCCGAGCATCGACCACCGGCGGGTCGAGGTCGTCCGCCGGTTCCTGGAGAAGCACGGCGCAAGCCTGCCGATTACCGACCATCCGGAGGATTACCTGCCCGGCGACATTGTCACCTATTATCGCCCGCAGAACCGCTCTTCCACCTCACACATCGCCATCGTGACGGACGTGGTGGCGCCGTCCGGACGCTACATGATCGCCCACAATCGCGGCTGGGGAACCCAACTCGAGGACGCGCTCTTCGTCGACAAGATCACGGGGCATTATCGGTTCACGGGCCTGTCTGAGAAAACGCCCGTCGCCACTGCCGGAGCCCCATCGGCAAGATCGGCCGGGCGCGCCCGCAGCGAGGCGGCAAAACCGCGACGCACCGCCGAGGCGCGCTTTGCCGCGAGCCGCTGAGCGCGCGCCGCGTTTCTGGCGCACACCTTGACAACGCGCCTCTCTCGTTCCGGGATGGCGGTCATGTCAGCTATGTCTTCGGCCCCCTCGGGCTCCGATACCGGCACGATTGACCAAGCCGAGGTCGACCGCTTCGGCCGCATCGCCGCCGAATGGTGGGACCCGAACGGCAAGTTTCGACCGCTCCACAAGCTCGGTCCGGCGCGCCTTCGGTTCATCCGCGACCGGCTCGTCCGGCATTTCAAGCGTCCCGAGGCGGACCTGCGTCCACTCACCGGACTGACGCTTCTCGACATCGGCTGCGGCGGCGGCCTCATTACCGAGCCGATGGCGCGTCTCGGTGCCGCGGTGACAGGCGTCGATCCGGCGCCGGAGAGCATCGAGGCGGCGCGTCGCCATGCCGGCGAACAGGGGCTCGCGATCGACTATCGCTGCGCGACCGTTGAGACGCTGATCGCGGATTGCCGCCAATTCGATGCCGTGCTCTGCCTCGAGGTCGTCGAGCACGTGCCCGACCCGGGCGCATTCGTCAGGCTCTGCGCTGGCCTCGTCGCGCCGGGCGGCATGTTGATCGCCTCGACCATCAATCGCACGGTGAAGGCTTATTTGCTGGCCATCGTCGGCGCCGAGTATGTGCTGCGCTGGCTCCCGCCGGGCACCCACCAGTGGGAGCGGTTCGTCACCCCCGACGAGTTGGCCCGCCACATTGCCGCCGCCGGCCTCGGGCCGGCCTATGCGGAAGGCGTCGTCTACGATCCCCTTGCCGACCGCTGGTCGCTCTCGCCGGACACTGACGTCAACTACATGGTCGCCGCCGCAAAGCCTGCGTAATCTCACGTCGCTGGGGCCGTGCGGAGCCTTGCCGGCTTCGGGCGGACCCCGCATCGCCCACCCGGTCATGCGCCGGCCGCCCGGCTCGTCGGCCGAATCGCATCCGGCAGAACTTTGGCTTTGCCGCGATCCGCGCTCGTGCTTGCATCGCGCGAACCCGCGCCGCAACCCCAGGACGTCGCCAGAGGAGCCGCCATGAAAGTCGCAGATGCCATCTCCCACATTCTGAAGCGCGAAGGCGTGGAGTGGATCATCGGCTATCCGGTGAACCACGTGCTCGAGCACGCCGCGAAAGTGGACATCCGGCCGATCATCGTCCGCCAGGAGCGCACCGGCCTGCACATGGCCGACGCGATCAGCCGGGTGACTTCCGGCAAGCGCATCGGCGTATTCGCCATGCAGCATGGCCCAGGCACCGAGAACGCTTACGGCGGCGTCGCCCAGGCCTGGAGCGAGAGCGTTCCGATCCTCGTGCTCCCCATGGGCTATTCGCGCCGGCAGGCCTGGATCGACCGCAACTATTTCGCCTCGGTTTCGATGCGCTCGATCACCAAGTCGGCCGAGCCGATCACGTCGGCCGCCGACATTCCGAACGTGTTCCGGCGCGCGTTTCAGCGGCTGAAGTCGGGCCGTGGCGGCCCGGTCCTGGTCGAGGTTCCGAACGATCTGTGGAACGAGGAGTGCGATCCGTCGCGCTACCTCTCGCCGTCGTTCATCCGCTCGGGCGTCGATCCCGACGCCGTCAAGGAAGCCGCAAGACGCCTTGTCGCCGCCAAGCGACCGGTGATCTACGCCGGCCAGGGTGTGCACTGGGCCGAAGCCTGGGACGAGCTCAAGGAACTCGCCGAGCTTCTCGCAATTCCCGTCACGACCAGTCTCGAAGGCAAGAGCGCCTTTCCCGAGACGCACCCGCTCTCGCTCGGCTCCGGCGGGCTTGCCATCCCGCAGACCGTGCGCACGTTCCTCGACAAGTCCGACCTCATTCTCGGGATTGGCTGCTCGTTCACCGAGACCAACTTCGGCGTGAAGATGCCGGCCGGCCACCCGAACATCATCCAGGCGACGCTCGATCCTTCGGACATCAACAAGGACATCGCCGTTTCTCTTGGCATCGCAGGCGACGCGAAGCTCGTTCTGCAAGGCATCCTCGACGAAGTGCGCAAGCTGCACGGCACTTCGAACAAAGACCCCTCCAAGGTCGCCGCGGAGATCAAGGAGGTGTGGGAGCCCTGGTTCGCCAAGTGGCTGCCGAAGCTCGAGTCCAGTTCCGAGCCGATCAACCCATATCGCGTGTTTTGGGACCTGCAGAAAACCGTCGACAAGGACAACACCATCATCACGCATGACGCCGGCAGCCCGCGCGATCAGCTCTCGCCGTTCTGGAAGGCGACGACGCCGCTTTCCTACCTCGGCTGGGGCAAGACCACGCAGCTTGGCTACGGCCTCGGTCTCGCGATGGGCGCCAAGCTCGCCAAGCCCGACAAGCTGTGCATCAACGTCTGGGGCGACGCGGCGATCGGCTTCACGGGCATGGACTTCGAGACCGCCGCCCGCGAGCGCATCCCGATCCTCTCGATCCTTTCCAACAACTTCTCGATGGCGATCGAGCTCAAGGTGATGCCGATCTCGACCGAGAAGTACCGATCGACCGACATCTCGGGTCACTATGCCAACTTCGCCAAGTCTCTCGGCTGCTACGGCGAGCGGATCGAGAGGGTGTCGGACATCGTGCCGGCCATCAAGCGCGGCATCGAGGCGACCAGGAAGGGCCAGCCGGCGCTGCTCGAATTCATCACGTCGAAGGAGACCGAGGTCTCTCGCATTGCGTGATTGCGTGAATGACGTGCCGTGCGACTTTCTGGATCAGCAAGGCGCGCAGTGACGCCTTGGTTCGCCGGCCTTGAAGGTCTTGGATCGCGGACAGCGCTTGCATCCGGGCACCCGACAAGGTGCCCGGCGGCAGAAGAGAACCGGAGGACGGAGCGGCCGGGCCGCGTCCGAGGAGGAGATCCGGGGTCTGCGGCCCGGCCGCTCCGTTGCCGCCCGCTTTCTCCACCCGCTGGTGCCCCTCGGCGGAGGGCTCACACGAGTCCCGTCGGACCGGCGCAGCGGCAGGCTGGCGAACGTAGGTGCGAAGCTTCGCGCCCCGCGAGTCCCGCGCCAGGAGCGGCGTCCGCCGCCTGCACGCCTGGACGTCTCCGGACGACACCCTTCGATCGGCAGCGGACGGTCGCAAGTCTAGGGCCGCCCCCAAACGCGGGGATAACTTTGTCCGCCGGTGCCGTCGCCCGCAACGAAAGCCGCGGGTGCCGCGCGCCGCTCGGTCGGTCCTTCGGCAGGCATGAAATTGCGCCACCGCAGCCGTGCGCTACTGGATCTGCCAGCGCTCCAGCCATTCCTCGGCGGCCTTCTCGGCCTTCTGTCGGTCGGCGCGCGAGAGCTTTTTGACGAGTGTCTCGAGAAGTTCGTCGTCGTGGCCGCCCGCCTTGGCGATCAAGTGCCACTTGACCGCCTCGAAGGTGTTTTCCTCCACGCCTTTGCCGTAGGCATAGCAACGCGCCAGACGGTTCTGGGCGATCGGATAGCCCTTCTCGGCCGCCGAGCGGAACAGCGCCGCGCCGCGTTTTTCGGCCGCCTTCTGCTTCTCGAGAGCGGTGGCGTCGCCAGGCGGCGCGTCCACCTTGAACAGCGTCGTCGCGAATTCGATCTCGGCTTCGGGGTGGCCGGCGTTGGCCGCCTTCTCGATCCAGCGCGCCGCTTCGAAGGCATTGGCCTCGACGCCGGTGCCGGTGGCATAGAGCGTGCCGAGATCGTACTGCGCTGCGACGACCCCGCGCCAGGCGGCAAAGCGGATATGGGCGAAGGCGCGGTGGGGATTCTCCGGCCGGCCCTGCCCATTCAGGAACAGCAGGCCGAGATTGTAGTTTGCGAGCGCGTGCTCTCGCGCTGCCGCCATCTCGAACAGCCGCGCCGCCTCAGCATAATTGCGCTCAAGGCCCGGCGAACCGCGCGCATAGAGGACGCCCAGAGCAAACGCCGCCTCGACGTCGCCAAGCTCGACGGCGCGGGCGTACCACTTCGCAGCCGTCGCCTCCGATTGCGGCACGCCGAGCCCTTCGGCGTGAATGCGTCCAATCAGCGTATGCGCTTGCGGATCGCCGCCGGCCGCGGCCTTCTGAGCGAGATCGAGCGCCGTGAGATAACGCCCCTGGTCGAACGCCTCGTAGGCCGCCTCGCCCCCCGCGTCGTCCTGGCCGGCTGCCGCCCGCCCGGCCGTGGTCGCCGGGCCGAGCGGTTTCGCCGAGACCGCCTTCGGCACACCGGCGCCGGCGGCGCCGTCAAGCCTCGTCTTCGGCGCCGCCGACGGAGCAACCGGCTGTGTCTTCACCTTGGGCGCCGGTTTGGCCTGCGGAGGGCGCGGCGGCTTCGGCGCGGCTTCGATCCGTTGCTGCCAGGAGCTGGTCTGCGCGGCCGTCGGCGCTGCGGGCGCGGCGATCGCGAGGGAGGAGACGAGGACGCAAAACCCGCGGCTGAGGGGCCGGCGCTCCGAGGCAGCGCGCCTCATGACGGGTCCTCCGCCACCGTTCGACTGCGCTGGATCGCCGCTGAGAATGCTCGAATCTCATCGGCGACCTCGCCGGGAGGCAGATCCGGCAGGCGCAGGAGGATGAAATCGGCGCCCGCAGCAGCGAGCGCCTCGGCCTCCTCGGGTGTCTCCACGTCACAGGCGACGCACGGCAATTCGAAGATCTCGGCCCACCAGCCGACGAGCTCGCGCCGGCGCGCCCGTGCCGTCGCGCGGTCCGCAACGAAGGCCGGAATGCCGAAGCCGATGTAGTCCGCACCCGCTTCGCCGACCGACATGGCGTCATGCCGTGAGCGCCCCGCGTCGAGGCCGACGAGGGCGCGGGCTCCCAGGATCTCGCGGGCCTCGGCGTACCGCTCCATGGCCTTGTCCGAAACCCGGATGTGCACGCCGTCGGCTTTGACCGTCCGCGCGAGGCGGGCGTCATCTGCGATGAGCGCCGCCGCTCCCGATTGCTGGCTGGCTGCGACCAGCGGGGCGATTTCGGCCGCCTCGAGAGGTCGGCCGTCGGCCGCCACGATGACGACCGAGGCGATATCGGCGGCCGCGAGCGCCGCCGCGAGCCGGTCTCGGGCGGCCGCGCCCGGCGCGACGGCGACCATCAGTCGGGTGGGCTCGCGGGGCTCGGTCAAACGGTCCTTCCTGCTTCGGCGTCTTGACGGTCCAACGATCGCAACATCGCGGCTATCGGTCTCGATTGGGGCGAAAACGTGGGCATCAGCCGAACCATTCGTCGCGCATGTGGAGGGCCGCGGGGCGCGCCGTTCGCATGCGCGCAAAGGCCGCCGTTCCGCGCGGCAGCGCCTGCTGGAGCACGTAGCCGGCGGTGGCGATCTTCCCAGCCAGGAAATCCCGGTCGACCGGGCGGCCGCTCGCACGGGCCCGCGCCGCCGCCGTCGCCTGGAGGACCCAGATCCACGCAAACACCGCTGTCCCCATGAGGTCCATCATGTCGCCTGCGCGCGCCAGCGCCTCGTGGGCTCCCTTCTGGGCGCGCAGCGCGGAAAGCTGATGAGCGGCCTCCTCGAGCGTGTCGAAGAGCCGTCCGAGACCTGCAAGCTCATCGGGGTCGAAGGCGCCGGTACCCGTTGCCGCGGCAAGGCCTGCGCGCATGTCGGCGAGGAGAAGACGCAGGGCGCGGCCCTCGGCGAGGGCGAGCTTGCGGGCGGTGAGGTCGATCGCCTGAATGCCGTTCGTTCCCTCGTGAATCGGGTTGAGCCGGTTGTCGCGATAGTGCTGCTCGAGCGGATGGTCGCGCGTGTAGCCTGCTCCGCCGAGCACCTGCATCGCGTGGGAGTTGGCGGTCAGGCATTCTTCCGAGATCCACGCCTTGAACACGGGCGTCAGCAGTTCGAGCAGCAGCGCCGCGTCGGTGCGGGCGGGCGCATCTTCCGCTGCTGCCTTGAGATCGGCGAGCCGCGCCAGATGGAGCCCGAGCGCCATCCCGCCCTCCGCCGCCGCCTTCTGCTGCAAGAGCATCCGCCGCACGTCCGCGTGCTCCGTGAGCGGCACTTGCGGGCTTGCCGGGTCCTTCGCGTCGGGACGCCGTCCCTGCCGGCGTTCGCGCGCATAGGCGAGCGAATGCAGGAAGCCGGCGCTGGCATGGGCCACCGCCCCCATGGAGACGCCGATCCGCGCCTCGTTCATCATCGTGAACATGGCGGCGAGACCCTCACCCGGCGCGCCGACGATTTCGCCGATCGTCTCGCCGCTCTCGCCGACGTTGAGAATGGTGTTGACGGTGCCGCGCTGGCCCATCTTGTGATTGAGGCCGGCGAGCGCGATGTTGTTCCATTGCGCGGGCCGGTTTGCCGCGTCAAGCCGCCGACGCGGTACGATGAAGAGCGAGATGCCTTTGACGCCGGCCGGCGCGCCGGCGATCCTTGCGAGCATCAGGTGCACGATGTTCTCGGCCATGTCGTGCTCGCCACCCGAGATCCACATCTTCGTGCCGCGAAGGGCATATGTGCCGTCGGGCCGCGGCCGCGCCGTCGTCGTGAGGTCGCCGAGCGAGGAGCCCGCGTGGGGTTCGGAAAGCGCCATCGTGCCGAGGAAGCGGCCCTCGATCATCGGCGCCATGTAGCGCGCCTTCTGCTCCGCGCTCGCGTGCCGGGCGAGCAGCTCGGCCGCGCTCATCGTGAGCAGCGCGTAGTTGGCAATCGACACGTTGGCCGCCTGGAACCACAGGAACGCGGCATTGGCGGCGAGCCGGGGCAGCCCGAGTCCGCCGTGCTCCGGCTCCGCCGTCATGCCGAAGAACCCGGCATCCCGGTAGGCGCCGAGCGCCCCCGCGATCTCGTCCGGCAGGACGGCGCGACCGTTCTCCATCACCGGCTCGTTGGCATCGAGTCGGGCATAGCTCGGCAGGAAAGCGTCGACGGCGAGCCTTTCCGCCGTCGCCAGAACTTGCGCGACGCCCGCGCGATCGTGGCCGCGAAATGCGGGCAGTGCGAGTATCTGATCGAGCCCGAGCACATCATCGAGCAGGAAGTCGATCTGGCGCGGGTCGATGAGGGGCATGGATGGCACGGTGGCAGAGAACGGTTTGAAGGCCCCCGGGAGACTGCTGTGCTCCCCTCGGGCAGCCAGAACCTAGCATATCCAGGGCGGCGAGATGCGAAGCGATCTCATGCCATCTCTGCGGCCCGGCCCCGGCGCGCCTATCGCTGAACGGACGAAGTCGGGAAGGGCGCCTGTGGTCTCGCCACCCGACGCCCGCGGCGTGGGGGCAGGGGCTGCGCGGCCGGCGGCCGCATATCCCTGTGCCCAAGGAAGTGACGGCGGGTGCGGACGGATGCAGGAACGGGCGGTCGGTTTACTGTTCCGTGCCGACGCAAAGGACGCCGTGTCGGCGGCCTGCTACACCTCGACCCGCAATGGTGGGCGAGTAACGAGGCCAATGATGAGCTGCTCCGGCGAGGCCGGCCCGCACAGACCGGCGATGTGGCTCGCAAGCGTTCTGGCCTTCCTTTCGCGAGCTGTGCGGCTTCGTCCGGCAGGCTGTGACCTGCGGCGTTTCGTGGAGGGCTGCGTCCTTTCGTTGTGCGGAAGTCCGGGCGCGGCGCTCCACGCGCAATCCCGGTCCAGCGCATCTGCGCCGCTCCGGTCGGCCGGCAGGCGTCGGCCAGCCATTCCCCTGCTGGCGACGGCCATCGGCGCGGCGATGAGCGTCCTGCTTGCCGGCCCACCCGCGTTTTCGCAGCCGGCGACGGTCACGCCGGACGGCAAATGGCCGAAGGCGGCGTTTCCGCTGCGTGTGGAGCCCGGCAAGCGGTATCTCGTCGACGCCCGCGGCCGCCCGTTCTTTATGCACGGCGACACGGCCTGGTCGCTGATCGCCCAGCTCAGCCGCGAGGACGCCGACAGGTATCTGGCCGACAGGGAGGCGCGCGGCTTCAACACCATTCTGGTCAATCTCATCGAGCATAAGTTCGCGGCCAAGCCGCCAGCCAACGTCTATGGCGCCAAGCCGTTCGAACTCGAGGGCAGCTGGCCATTCACGATGGCCGATTTCAGCAGGCCTACGGAGGCTTATTTCGCGCACGCCGACTGGGTGCTCAAGCGCGCCGAGGAGCGCGGCTTCCTGGTGTTGTTGGCGCCCGCCTATCTCGGTTTCCGGGGCGGAGACGAGGGCTGGTACAAGGCCATCATCGCGAACGGCTCCGACCGGCTCCGCCAGTACGGGGAGTACCTGGGCCGCCGGTACGCCAACTTCACGAACATCCTCTGGACGCATGCCGGCGACTATGATCCGCCGCAGAAGGACGTCGTTCATGCCATCGCCGACGGCATTCGCAAGTTCGCGGGCGACGGCCTTCATACCGCGCACTGCGCGCCCGAGACGGCGGCCATCGAATACTGGAAGGACGCGCCGTGGCTCAACGTGAATAACGTCTACACCTACGGCCCGGTCTACGCCGCCAGCCTGAGGCAGTATCTGCGGCCGGAGAAGATGCCGTTCTTTCTGATGGAAAGCAGGTACGAATTCGAGACCGACACCGGCCACCAGCAGAGGATGCGGGCGCAGGCCTATTATGCCCTACTGACCGGGGCCTTTGGTCATGTGTTCGGCAACAATCCGATCTGGCATTTCGACGGGCCGCCGATCTACCCTCCGCCGATGAAATGGCGTGAGGCGCTGTCGAGCCCGGGCTCGCGAAGCATGGCGCCGCTGCGCTCGTTCTTCGAAAGCATTCCGTGGTGGACGCTCGAACCGGAGCCGAGTTCGGGCCTGCTGACCGGGGGACGCGGCGCGCAGTTTGAGCGCGCGGTGGCCGCCAGGACCGCGGATGCATCCCTTGTGATCGTGTATATTCCGACGAACCGCGAGATCTCGGTCGATCTTGCGAGACTGCGCGGGCCGGCCATCAGCGCGGCATGGATCGATCCGTCCGACGGTCGCGAAGTGAGCGCTAGCGACGTTCCCTCGCAGAAGGGCAGGGCGCATGCCTTCGAGACGCCGGGAAAAAACGCCTCCGGCTATGAGGACTGGCTGCTCGTTCTTCGATCGAAATAAGGCCGGCCCGGTGTAGCAATCCCTTTCATTCCAGGAGGCGTGCTCGCAGAAACGGTGCGCGCGGGCGCGCCTCTCCTTTGCCTACGCACCCGCGGGCTGCCCCTATTTCAGGTTGATCTCCATGACCTGCCCCTCGGCGAGGTCGAGCGGCACCTTCTGACCGCCGACCTCGATCGTGTACTTGCCGGGCGGCACCGGGATCTGGCTTGCGAACTGAGAGACTTTGCCGACAAGCGTGCCGTCCTCTGCGAACACATCATGGCCGGCGCTGCTCGCTCCCTTGACGGCGATGACAGCCGGATTGAGCACCTTGCGCTCTCCGGCCTTGACCTCGACGTTCCGCCACTCGGCGCCGCCGAACTTGACCGAGAAAGTCGACGGCAACACGGTCAGTTGGCTTGCAAACTGCGAAATTGCGCCGATCTCGTTGCCTGTTTCCCAGTCGAGCACCTTGTGGCCCGATGGCGCCGCGTTCTTGATTTCGATGATGCCTGGGTCGAGCACGGTCGTCTCCCCGGCTCTCACTTCGACGCTCTTCCACACCGTCGGGCCGAACGTCACGTTATAGACGCCGGCCGGCAGGTCGATGACCGAGCGGAACGCGCTCATCTTCGGATACTCCTTGCCGGTCGCGGCATCGGTCACGGTGTGGTCGCGTTGGGCATCGGCATTCCGGATCTGCAGCTTGCCCGGCTTCGGCGTCACGATCGTGAGCGTCGTCTTGGTCTGCGGCGGCTGCGGCGGCGGCGCTCTCGCGGCGGCTTCGCCGAGCTTCGCCCCGAGGTCGGCCGCGCCCGCAGCGTCCGAATAGGTGCCGCGTGCAACCTTTGCGACGCATTGCAGCTGATAGCGCGCCGCCACGTCGACGTTGAAGCCGATGGTGTGGACCACAAGACTGGCGTCGGCCTCCGCCAGCGCCTTGGCGGCGGCGCACGGATCGCCCTCGCATGTCTCCTTGCCGTCGCTGATGAGCACCACGACATGCCGGCCCGGTTCGTTGCGGACGTCGGCGGCGGCGAGTTCAAGGACGTGGGTGATTGGCGTGTAGCCCTGCGCCCTGATGGCGTCGGTTTTGGCGAGGATCGCGCCGCGATTCTGGCCGGCGGGAGCGAAGCCGACCATCAGTTGGGTGTCCCGGCAATCGCGCGCCTTGGTTGGCGATTGATGGCCATAGACGCGATAGGCAATGCGCGTGTTGGTGTCGAGTTTCGCCAGGAACTGGCCGACCGCCGCCTTGGCGGCGTCGATCCGCGTCCCGCCGCCGGGAAGCTTGGCGTTCATGCTCCCGGACGCATCCAGGATGAGCACGATGCTGCGGTCTTGCTGCGCGTGGGCGGCGTTGCCTGGCTCCAGGACGAAGAAGACCAGCACTAACAACAGCGCGCGGACCATGGCGGCGCTCCTGCAGGAAGGCACAGTCGGCGGATCTGATGGGCGAACCCTATCACGCTAGTCCAATCCGATCAAAACGCCTTCCGGATTGGATTACTGATGCGAATGCCATGCGCCGTGCCGGCCAGCGCGGCGGTCGGCGTCTCTTCCGGACCGAAATCGGACATTCGCAGGCCGTGGTCCTTCAGGAGCGCCGGTGCCGCCGCCCGTCCCGACAGCGGAGTCCGAATTCGAGCCCCACGACCCCGCTTCCGGTCGATGCGCGCATTCGCAAGCGCCGCCCGCATCTTATCCCCGCGCATCCTCGAGGATCATGGCTGCGCCCTTCTCCGCAATCATCATCGTCGGCGCGTTGGTGTTGCCCGAGGTGATCGCCGGCATCACGCTGGCATCGATGACGCGCAGGCCCTCGAGCCCCTTCACCCTGAGGCGGTGGTCGACCACTGCGTTGTCTCCCGGCCCCATCATGCACGTCGCAACGGGGTGAAAGATCGTCGTCGCGATGTCGCCCGCCGCCTTCGCAAGCGCCTCGTCGCCGTCGATCTCCGGGCCGGGGCGGAACTCCTGCGGCCGGTACTTCTGCAAGGCCGGCATCGAGACGATGCGGCGCGTCACGCGAATGCTGTCGGCGGCAACGCGGCGGTCGTCCTCGGTCGCCAGGTAATTGGGGCGGATCGCCGGCGCCACGTCGGGGTTCGGCGAGACGATGTGCACGCTTCCGCGGCTCGTCGGACGCACGTTCGCGACCGAGGCGGTGAACGCCGGGAAGGGGTCGAGCGGATCGCCGAACTTGGGCAGCGTCAGCGGCTGGACGTGATACTGGATGTTCGGCGTCTCGCGGGCCGGATCGGAGCGCGTGAAGCAGCCGAGCTGCGAGGGCGACATGGTCATCGGCCCGCGCCGGAAGAGGAGATAGTCGAGGCCGATCTTCGCGCGCTTTACGTAGCTCTGGTACTGCTCGTTCATCGTCGCCACGCCCTCGACCTTGTAGGCGCAGCGGATCTGCAGATGGTCCTGCAGGTTCTCGCCGACCCCCTTGAGCTCGTGGCGCACCGTGATGCCGTGTTTCGCAAGGATTTCTCCGTTTCCGATGCCCGACACCTCGAGGAGCTGCGGGCTGCCGATGGCGCCGGCGGCGAGGATCACCTCGCGCCGTGCCGTCACCGCTCGCGGGCCGGCCTTGTCGCGGAAGACCAGGCCGGTGACGCGCTTATCTGAAAGCGTCAGCCACTGTGCCTGGGCATTGACGGCGATCGTGAGGTTCTTGCGATGCCGGATCGGGTGGAGAAAGCCCTTCGCCGTATTCCAGCGCACGCCCGACTTCTGATTGACGTGAAAGTAGCCGCAGCCCTCGTTGTCGCCGCGGTTGAAATCGTTGGTCTTCGGGATGCCGGCCTGGAACGCGGCCTCCTGAAAGGCATCGAGGATTTCCCAGCGCACGCGCGCGTTCTCGATCCGCCATTCCCCGCCGCGCTCGTGCAGGCCGTCGAACGCCGAGGGCTCGAGCGCCCACTGGTCCTCGTGCCGTTTGAAGTAGGGCAGCACGTCCTCCCAGCCCCAGCCCGGATTGCCCATCTGCCGCCACAGGTCGTAGTCGCGCGCCTGTCCGCGCATGTAGATCATGCCGTTGATCGACGAGCAGCCGCCGAGCACCTTCCCGCGCGGATAATTGAGTGCGCGCCCGTTGAGCCCCGGCTCCGCCTCGGTCTTGAAGCACCAGTCGGCGCGCGGATTCCCCATCAGATAGAGGTAACCGACGGGAATATGAATCCAGTGGTAGTTGTCCTTGCCGCCCGCCTCGAGCAGCAACACCCGGTTCCGCGGATCGGCGGAGAGCCGGTTGGCGAGCACCGAGCCCGCCGAGCCGGCGCCGACGATGATGTAGTCGAAGGTATCGGCGGCATCCTGCATGGTTTCGTGTCCCGGTCGCTGTGACTTTCGCGCCCGAGTGATAGACGAGCACCCCGGCTGCTGGGAAGCCGCAGCCGCGCGCGGTCATCGCCGCCGGCTCAGAGCCTCCGGCCGAGCATGACGATCTGCCCTAGAGGGCCGGGGAGTTTGGCGAGCTCGCGGAAACTCTGTCTGGCGTAGAACGTGCGATTGCGGGAGCTCGCCGAGGTCACGACGTGGACGCCGGCGGCGCCCCGGCCGCGGGCAAACGCGCAGAAGGCCTCGATCAGACGGCCGCCGATCCCCCGGTTGCGCGCTTTCGGCGCGAGGTTGATGTGGAGATGCGCCGGGTAGTCCGCCGTCAGCTGTGCCAGTTCGGCGAAGTAGGCGATGTCGGCAAAGCGAGGGTCCCGCGCCGGATCCTCTACCGCGCCGACGATGTAGCCGAGGACTTCGCCCGTCGCGCTGACCGCCAGGAACGCCGCTTCCGGCCAGTTAAGGAGGAAGCGGCCGAGCCAGCGCTCTCGAAAGGCTTCACGCGCAGCTTCGCTCGCGAACGACTTCGTCGCCGACGACACGAAGAAGATGTCGTCGATCGCGGCAAGCGCCGACAGGTCACTCGCGCGCTCCGCAAACGGCACGATCCGCACGCAAACTTGGAGTGGGTCCTCCATTACTTCCATCGTCCGCCTGCTTTGCAGCTCCCATTGCAGTCTCGGAAGCCAGACGGCTCGTGAGCGGCCCTGCCAGCCGGGGTCGAAGCGCGAGAACGCCCCGCTCAAGAATTCAGGGGCCGCCCAATGCTCGACACCTTCCAGGCCTTTTTGTGCCGTCGGAAGAGCCGGCGCACATGATGCGCGACTGCGCCTGCGAGGCGAAGTCGGCGGAAGCGCCGCAGCTCGGCCGCGTCGGATCGCCAGGTGCGAAAGGCGGCGCGGCTGCGCCGCGGCACGGGTATGGCCTCGGCAACGCCGAAGATGCTTTCGATCCGCGCTTGCCACCACGCATGGGGGCGCAACGTGACATGCGCGTTTCGACCATCCGGCAGCCTGTGCTTGGCCGGTACCGTATCGACGACGATGATTGCTTCCTTCGACCAGGCATGCATCTCGCGCAAGGCGGCGTCGACGTCGCGCTCCTCGATGTGCTCAAGCACGTCGATGCACAACAGCAGATCGCACGGCGCTGTGGGCGGCCGGCTGTATTCTGCAATCGCCGGATCATACCGCAGCAGCGCGACGTCAGGTCCAAGATCGAGCGACTCGAGCAGAATGCTCTGTCCGCAGCCGTAGTCCAGAATCGTGGCAGGGCGACGCAAGGCGATCCAAGGTTTCAGGAATCGCACGTACTTGACCGAGCTCGTACCGTAAACGCGCCGCGCGTGCGTCGTCTTATAGTAATCGAGCAGCTCGCGATTGCCCACGATTGCGCGTCTCTCTGCGGCCAGTTCTGATCGTCAGATAGCGAAATGAACGCGCGCAGGCAACTCTTGGCGCACTTGCGGGACGCCCTCGCGCCATGATGGGTTCTCTGTCGAGGTCTCAAGGAGGATGCGTCTCTATGACCAGCACTCGTCCGTTCACCCCCGGCAACTACACCACGATCCCGGCGGTCTTTCAGTACTCCGGCGGCGTTGCGGCCGAACCGGGCTACGCCATCGAGCGGGTCGTCTTTCGCGATCGCCCGCCGCTCGCCAAGGGCTTCCGGCGTATCGAAGCGCACCTGGCGGCGATCGCCCGGCCGCTCACGGCCTTCTGCGCCTGCGAGCTGCGCTCGCCCGCCCAGTTCTCGGAGGCGGGCTTCATCGCCTTCAATCAACACTACTGCGAAACGCTCGCCCGCTGGGGCATCTACGATCCGGCAGACCGCTTCAATCCGGTTGCGCGCTCCAACGTCTGCCCGTTGATCGACTTTCCGTCCGAGCCTTGCTTTCACGCCTTCTGCTACACGGTTCCGTCATCTGTCGGCGCGCGCGATTTCGTAATCTCGGGCAGCGGCGAGGCGCCCGAAGGCAAGGGCGCCTACGGCGACTTCATCGTGCGCCGCGGCGAGACGAGCCCCGAGGCCATGGCCGAGAAGGCACGCGCCGTCCTCGGCGAGATGGAAAGGCGGATGTCGCTCTTGGGATTCGCCTGGGCCGACACGACCGCGACCCAGGTCTACACCATCCACGACGTGCACCCGTTCTTCGCCTCTGAGATCGCCCGCCGCGGCGCCGCACGCAATGGCATCGTCTGGCATCTCGCTCGTCCGCCCGTGCTGGAACTCGAATTCGAGATGGATTGCCGCGCCGTCGGCCGCGAGCTGACCCGTTGATGCGGCCGGTCGCGGTGTTCGGCCTGCGGCGAGGCGGTGCGCCGGCGGACGTTCGCGCGACGGCAGCGAACCGCGCCCCGGCTTCGCACTGAGGAGACTGAGGCGGGACTCATCGCGCACCAGCCGATGACGCGTGCCCGCTCAGGGGGCGGTGCCGCGGACGGTCTCGAAGAAGCGCAAGTCGATGCTCAAGCTGACGGTCCCTGGGTTCCCGCCGGCGCGGGGCGAGGGGCCTCGCGGGCGCGCGGTCTTGGCGCGCGCCGCCGGCTGCTCGGCGACCCGCTCGGGCCTCGGCGCTATGTCCTCCGGAATGGCCGGCAGAACCGGAAGATTGGGCCAAACCTCCGCGTGCAGCTCTGAGGCAGAGGGCAGGTCTCCGGAGCTTTTCTCAGCACCGGCCGGCGGCTTTGGCTCCGAGCCTTTCGGCATCACGCGCTCGCCGCTCGGATCCTTCGCCTCGACTCGGGCTTCCCTCGGCGGTTCGGCCGCTGCGTCGGCGGCGGCAGATGGCAATGCGACGGTCTCACCCGCGATCGGCGGCGCAGCGGGGGTCGCCGCTTGCGGGGCAATAGGCGGGCTGTCAGTCACGGACGCCGTCACCGCAGCCGCGTCCGTGATCTCGGGAGCCGGCGCGTCGATGGGGAGCGGGGGCCACGCGTCGCCTGGACCGGCGTGTCTGAGTTCTTCGCCGCCGATGGTCGCCGGCCGCGCCTCAGATCCCGAATCCGGCACGACCGGCTCCCCGGGGCGGGCCGCGCCGGCTGGCGCGGCGCTCCCGCCACCCGGTGCGTTCTCGCCGGCCCGCTTCTGCCAGGCCGAGACCATGCCGGTGCGGCCGATCTCGCGCCAGGCGCCCTGCAAGGGGAACGGTCCGGTTTCCGTGACGTTCATCGCGTGCAGCAGGCGCTGGCTGCGTACGATCCGGTCTGCCGCAACGAAACCCCAGTACGCCGACAGCAGGATGCAGCCGGCGATGAGGAGCCAGCAGAGGCTCCGTCCGCGGCTCTCGCGGCGGCGACGCGGGGCGCCCGCGGCCGTCGGCCTTTCGGATCGCCTGCGAACGGGTTCCGGCGGCAGAGCGCGGAACGACGGTCGCATCTCCCGTATCGGCTCCGCCGTCTCGTCTGCTGTCAACTCTGCTGCCGCGCCCGTCATGAGCAATGCCTGTTGTCGGGTTGTCGCTCCTACCGCGGACCCGCGAGGCGCCTGCGCGCCAAGTGTGTGCGCGCGCGCACAAGCCTTCGATACGGGAGGAGCGAGCCACTCGGTATGGCCGGCCGCCAAACTGCCAGCGGGTGGGCGGGCCCGCTGCGGCCGTGACCGATCGATGGCTTCGACGAATCACTTGATTTAGTTGCAGTTTACCCGCAACCCCCTGGCGGGCCAAGCCATTGTTGTGCAACGGCGGATCTTCAGGTTCGCGCGTCGCAGCACGGCGGCGCACGCCAGCCGGTCCCGCGCCGCATGGCTCCGGCTTGGCCGCGCCCGTCAATGCGGCTTAGGATGCAACCAAGCCCTCGCCACGATTGCCGGCGCCCGCAGGGCTGAGGCGGCCGGCGAGCCTGTTCCACAAGCCCATTCGACAGGGAGGACACCCAGCATGGCCATCGGCTCCGACATCGTCGCAAAGGCCCTCAAGCATGAGGGCGTCAAGGATTTCTTCTACATCATGGGCGGGCCGATGCTGGCGGTCGAGAAGGCCTGCCTCAATCTCGGGCTTCGCGGCATCGACGTGCGCCACGAGCAGGCCGCGGCCTTTGCCGGGTTTGCCTACTCGCGCCTGCTGAACAAGATCGGTGTCTGCATGGCGGCCTCGGGTCCCGCGACGACGAACCTCGTCACCGGCGTCGCCCACGCTTGGGCTGACTGCACGCCGATCCTGGCGCTCGGCGGCGCCGCGCCCGTCTCCACCTGGCACCGCGGCGCCTTCCAGGACACCGACCAGCTTGCCCTCTTCAAGCCGATCACCAAGTGGGCCGACCGCGTGCACAGCCCGCGCCGCATCCCTGAGCTCATCAATCTCGCGATCAGCCAGGCGATGACCGGGCGCACGGGGCCCGTCTATCTCGATCTCCCCGGCGACATCCTCTACCAGGAGGTCGATGAATCGAAGATCGAGTATCCGGAGCCGTTCGACTACGCCAAGCGCCCGCGACCGGCGATCGCCGCCAACGACGTGAAGGCCATCGTCGATCTGATGGCCAAGGCCAAGCAGCCGGTGCTCATCACCGGTTCGGGCGTGCAATGGTCCGAGGCCGACAAGGAAATGCTGGCCTTCGTCGAGGCCGCCGGCATCCCGTTCTACACGACGCCGCAGGGCCGCGGCGTCATCCCTGAGGATCACAAGTACTGCTACCTCACATCGCGCGCCGCCGCCTTCAAGGACGCCGACCTCATTCTCGTCGTCGGCACGCGCATGAACTACGTCATCGGCAACGCCGCGCCGCCGCGCTGGAACGCAGCCGCCAAGATCGTGCGCATCGACATCTCGCCCGAGGAGATCGCCTCGGCGCCGAGGAAGCTCGACGTCGGCGTCGTCGCCGATGCCAAGGTCGCTTTCGCTCAGCTCACCGAGGCCATCAAAGGCAAGGTCACGCCGGCGAGCTATGAGGTCTGGCGCGAGCGGCTGCGTACGCGCAACGTGCAGAAGACCGCCGAGGCCGAGCAGGCGATGTCGACCAACCAGTCGCCGATCCATCCGCTCAGGCTGTGCAAGGAGGTGCGCGATTTCATCGATCGCGACGCCATTCTCTGCGTCGACGGCCAGGAGACGCTCAACTACGCGCGCCAGGCGATTCCGCAGTTCGCAGCGCGCCAGCGCATCAACTCGGGCGCCTACGGCACCATGGGAGTCGGCATGCCGTTCGGCCTCGGCGCCAAGGCCGCATGCCCCGACAAGCAGGTCGTCGTGCTGCACGGCGACGGCTCCTGGGGCATGAACTCGATGGAGTTCGACACCTGCATGCGGTTCAACCTGCCGGTGCTCGTCATCATCAGCCAGAACGGCGGCTGGACGGGCGACCCCGACCGCGACAACCCGGAAAAGTCGAAGCCCGGCCGCAACCTCGGCTATCCGCGCTACGACAAGTTCGCGGAGTGCTTCGGCGGGCATGGCGAGTACGTCGAGAAGCCGGAGGACATCCGCCCGGCGCTCGAGCGCGCCAACAAGGCGGTGAAGGCGGGCAAATGCGCCATCGTGTGCGTCGTCACCGACTGGAAGGCGCGCGCGACGACGACCGCGTTCACCCGCTACTCGACCTGACGGACGCGCGAGACCGGCGGACGTGGCGCGCGGCCTCCGGCATGCGCTGAACCGCGCAGTGAACGGGCCCGGCGACGGGCCCGTTCCGTTTCCGGAGCACGCGTCCGTCCGGCTCCCGCCGGCGTCCGGTCAATTCTTCGCACTGCAGCGCAAAGGGGGGCTGGGCAACGGCCCCATTGTGGGCTCTACTGTTTCTGTGTCAGCGCAGGACCTGGAGACGAGCGCGGCTTTCCCGGCCCCGGTCCTTCGCAAAGACAGCAACGGAACGAATGAGACGGCCGCAGCGTGTCCGTCCTTCGCGGGCACTGCCGCAAGGTCGCAAGACACAGCGGAGGAGACGCCCCATGACCCGACTTCGTCCAAGCCGCCGGAAGGTCCTTGCCGGCTCCCTTGCAGGCTCAGCCGTCGCGCTGGCCGCGCCCTTCGTGCGCACCGCGCATGCAGCCGGCTCGCTCAGTGTCGGCATGTGGGACCACTGGGTGCCGGGCGCCTCCCCCGGCATGGAGAAGCTCATCAAGGAGTGGGCCGAGAAGGAGAAGGTCGACGTCAAGGTCGATTTCATCACCAGCCAGGGCAATAAGCTGCTGCTGACGGTGGTCGCTGAGGCCCAGGCCAAGTCTGGACATGACATCATCTATCTGCCGAGCTGGCAGACCGCGCGCAATGCCGAGGTGCTTGAGCCCCTCGACGACATTATGAACGATCTGATCAAGGCGAACGGCGATGTGTCGAACGTCGCCAAGTACCTAGCGCTGATCAAAGGCAAGTGGATGGCGATGCCGTCGACCTACGGCGCGCAGATGAAGGGTCCCTCGACGCGGATCGACCTTTTCAAGCAGCACGCCGGCATCGACGTGACCGCCCTATATCCGGCCGGCGCGCCGCCGAAGTCGGAAAGCTGGACCTACGACGCGTTTCTGAAGGCGGCGGAGGCGTGCCACAAGGCCGGCGTGCCAATCGGCATCGGACTCGGAACGACGGCGGACAGCGTCGATTCGATCGGCGCGATCTTCGCTTCGTTCGGCGCCACGCTCGTCGATCCGAACGAGAAGATCACGGTCAAGACGGATGCGGTGCGCCAGGCGCTCGACTACTGCAAGCGGCTGACAGCATTCCTGCCGCCGGACGCGCCGTCCTGGGATGATGCCTCGAACAACAAGCTGTTCGTTGCCGGCAAGACGGCGATGATCCTCAATCCGCCGTCGGCCTGGGCGGTGGCTGTCCGGGATGCGCCGCAGATCGCGGAGCAGACATGGCATCATTCGATGCCGTCGGGCCCGAAGGGGCGCTACGCCTCGTTCCTGCAGCCGAACATCGGGATCTGGTCGTTCTCGAAGAACAAGAGCGCCGCAAAAAGCCTCTTGCGCCACCTCGGAACCCGCGCCTCGGCTGAGGCGATGGTCGCCGCCAGCAAGGGCTACGACATCCCGCCCTTCGCCAAGTTCAAGGACTTCAAGACCTGGGCCGAGATCGGCCCGCCGAAGGGCACGCTTTACCATTACCCGGATCCGCATGGCGACCAGATCCTCGCGGTGGCCGCGATGCCGAGCCCGCACCACATTGCCGAACGCATCTACGTGCAGGGCACGATGACCAAGATGGTCGTCCGCCATTTCCAGGGCGAGCCGATGGAGAAGACGCTCGCCTGGGCCGAGAGCGAGATCGAGGGCTTCATGCGCTGAGGCCTTGTGCTTCGGCGGTCCCGGCGCGAAGATTTCCGGGACTGCCGAAGCCTCGGGGCCGCGGCCTTTCGGCGACGCCCCGGTCCCCGTTGAGAGTGACGAACAATTTCAGAGAGGTTTGCGGCGCAGGAAGCGCCTCATTTGATGGATCACCTTCACGCCGCGGCTGTCACCAGGCCGCGGCTCAGAGCCCGTCAGAATGGCCAGAAGGGGTCCGCGCTCGCGTCCGATGGAGGAGGGACGACCCATGGCACTGAAGCACGCAAGCCGTCGTCAGGTCTTGACGACGGGCGCCGCCGCGGCAGCGGCGACGGTCGCTGCGCCTTATGTGAGCACCGCCCAGTCGGCCGGCAAGCTCACCGTCGCGCTCTGGGACCATTGGGTGCCGGGCGCCAACAAGGCGAGCACGGCGATCATTGAAGAATGGGCCGCCAAGGAAAAGGTCGAGGTCCAGATCGACTACATCACCACGCAAGGCAACAAGCTCCTGCTGACCGAGAAGGCCGAGGCGCTCGCGAAGGCGGGCCATGACATCATGACGTTCCGTTGCTGGGGCCCGGGCGACAATGCCGCGCTTCTCGAGCCCGTCGACGACATCATGGCCGACCTCGTGAAGCAGCACGGCGCGGTCGACAAGACGGTGGAGTATCTCGGCAAGCATCAGGGCCATTGGCGCGGTGTGCCGGCAACCCGCGGCAGCAACGTCAAGGGTCCGTGCTCGCGTTTCGATCTCTTGAAGCAGCACGCCGGCATTGACGTGCAGGCCATGTATCCGGCCGGCGCGCCGGCCAAGGCCGACGCCTGGACCTACGACGCCTTCCTCAAGGCCGCCGAGGCCTGCCACAAGGCGGGCGTTCCCTTCGGCATCGGTCTTGGTACGACGCCGGATTCCGTCGACAGCGTCGGCGCCTTCTTCGACGGCTTCGGCGCCCATCTCGTCGATGCCAAAGGCAATGTCACGGTCAAGACGGACGCGGTGCGCAAGGCGCTCGAATACTGCACGAAGCTCGCCGCGTTCTTGCCCCCGGACGCTCCGTCCTTCGATGATGCGACCAACAACAAGCTGATGGTCGCCGGCAAGACGGCCTTGATCCTCAATCCGCCCTCGGCCTGGGCCGTCGCCAAGCGGGATGCCCCGAAGCTCGCCGAGCTGATGTGGTCGCACGGCATGCCGATCGGGCCCAAGGGTCGCTACACCCCGGCGATCCCCTACTTTCTTGGCATCTGGTCGTTCGGGAAGAACAAGACCGCGGCCAAGGCATTGCTCCGTCACATGTCGCAGCGGCCGGCCGTCGAGGCGATGGTGGCCGCAAGCCAGGGCTTCGACAATCCTTCGTTTGCCGGGCTGACCAACCTCAAGACCTGGGCCGAGGAAGGCCCGCCCAAGGGCACGCTCTATCACTACCCGATCCGCGACAACCATCAGCTCGCTTCGATCGCGGGCGCCCCGGCTCCGGCAAAGGTCGCGGTGCAGATCTATGTTCAGGGCACGATGCCGAAGATGGTCGTCCGCCACTTGCAGGGCGAGCCGATGGAGAAGACGCTCGCCTGGGCCGAAAACGAGGTCGAAGGCTTCATGCGCTGAGCGAGAAGGTAAGAGGGTCGGGGGCGCGGCGCTGTCCCGCACCCCGACGCGAGCCGCCAGGGAGACGAAAATGGTCGACACTGCCATTTCATCAGCCGGAATTGAGCGAGGCAGAGCAACGCAGAGCCGGCTCAAGGCGTGGCGGGGACGCAAGTCGACGATCGCGTTCTTCATGACGCTGCCGCTGATCGTCCTGATCGCTGGGCTCGTTCTCTACCCGGCGCTCTATGCGATCCATCTCGCGACGCTCAACAAGCGCATGACGGAGTTCGTGGGCCTCAAGAACTTCACGTTCCTGTTCACCCGCGAAACGTTCTGGATGGTGGTGAAGCAGAGCTGCATCTTCGCGTTGACGGCGGTCGCCTTCAAGGCTCTGCTCGGCTTCATCATCGCTCACCTCGTGCACAACGTGCCGGTCAACAAGCAGCGCCGATGGCGCGGCATGCTGCTGATTCCCTGGGTCATTCCGGCGGCCATGTCGACGCTCGCCTGGTTGTGGCTGTTCGATCCGTCGCATTCGGCCTTCAACTGGCTGCTCGAGAAGGTCGGCGTCTCGCCCGTGCCGTGGATCGGCGATGCCTACTGGGCGCGCTTCTGCGTCATTCTTGTCAATGTGTGGATCGGCTCGCCGTTCTTCATGATCATGTACCTCGCGGCGCTGAAGTCCGTTCCTGAGCAGCTTTACGAGGCGGCCAAGATCGACGGCGCCACCTGGTGGCAGACCATGCGTTATGTCACGCTGCCCATGATGCGCAACATCATCGCCATCACCGCGCTGTTCTCGACCATCGTCACTTTCGCCAACTTCGACATCGTGCGCGTCCTCACGCGCGGCGATCCGCTCGACAAGACGCATGTGTTCGCCACCTGGGCGTTCCGCGTCGGCATCGAGGGCGGCGACATTCCGCTCGGGGCTTCCGTTTCGCTCTTCATGGTGCCCATTCTGACGATCGGCGCCATTCTGATCCTGCGCGACATCAATCGTCGGGGGAACGAGTCATGACGACCATCACCAGCCGCGCTCCGGCGGCGACCCGGGCGGCACCCAAGTACGGCAGCATGAAGAACGAGCGGCTCTGGGCGCTGCGCTGGTCCTATTTCTTCCTGACGCTGTTCGTCATCTTCTTCCTGACGCCGCCCGTTTACATGCTCATCACGTCGCTGAAGGGCAGCAGGGAGATTTCCTCGCTCGAGAATCCATGGTGGGTTTTCAATCCGACGCTCGAAAACTACCGCGAGCTGATCTTCTCGCCGCAGTTCCAGACGTTCTTCATCAACTCGAGCCTCGTCGCAGTGATCGTGGTGACCACCACCATGCTGATCTCGGTGCCGGCGGCCTTCGCGCTCTCGCGCATGAAGTTCTGGGGCTCGGCGACGCTGGCGACGGGGGTCTTTCTCACCTACCTGATCCCCGAAACCCTGCTGTTCATCCCGCTCTTCAAGATGATGGCGGTGTTCAACGACCTGACCGGGATTCAGGTCCTCAACAAGTGGTGGGTCAACCTCATCCTCTATCCGACGCTGACGGTCCCGTTCTGCACCTGGATCATGATCGGCTACTTCGCATCGATCCCGAAGGAGCTTGATGAGGCGGCGATCATCGACGGCGCCACATGGATGCAGACGCTGACCAAGATCTTCATCCCTGTTGCGCTGCCGGGGCTCATCGCCGCGACCATCTTCGCGTTCACGGTAAGCTGGGCCCAGTTCCTCTATCCGCTCGCCTTCACGACCTCGACGGATCAGCTCGTGCTTCCCGTCGGCATCATCACGACGCTCATCAAGGGCGACGTCTTCAACTGGGGCCAGATCATGACCGGGGCCCTGCTCGGAGCCGCTCCGCCGCTGATCCTCTATGCGTTCCTGATGGACTATTACATTGCAGGCCTGACGGCCGGCGCCACGAAAGGTTGAGGGTTGCGATGGCTGAAGTCTCACTTCGAAAGGTGTCGAAGGTCTATGACGGCGGCGTTGAGGCGGTGCGCGGCATCGACCTCGACATCAAGGATCACGAGTTCGTCGTCCTGGTCGGCCCGTCGGGATGCGGCAAGACCACCACGCTCAGGATGATCGCCGGCCTTGAGGACATCACCGCCGGCGAGATCCTGATCGGACCGGACGTTGTCAACGACGTGCCTCCAAAGGACCGGGACATCGCCATGGTGTTCCAGAACTACGCGCTCTATCCGCACATGACCGTGCACGAGAACATGTCGTTCGGTCTGCGCCTGAAGAAGTTCCCGAAGGCCGAGATCAACGCCCGTGTCGACGAGGCGGCCCGCATTCTCGACATCTCGGAGCTTCTCGATCGCAAGCCCAAGCAGCTTTCGGGCGGCCAGCGTCAGCGCGTCGCGATGGGGCGGGCCATTGTTCGCAACCCGAAGGTGTTCCTGTTCGACGAGCCGCTCTCCAACCTCGACGCCAAGCTGCGCGTCCAGATGCGCATCGAGATCAAGAAGGTGCACCAGAAGGTGCGCACCACCACCGTCTACGTGACACACGACCAGGTCGAGGCGATGACCCTTGCCGATCGCGTCGTCGTCATGAACCACGGCGTCATCGAGCAGGTCGGCACGCCGCAGGAGCTCTATCACTCTCCGCGGACCCGCTTCGTCGCGGGATTCATCGGCTCGCCGGCTATGAACTTCATTCCCTGCCGCCTCGAAGGCTCTGGCGACGGCCTCGTGCTCAAGGCCGGAGAAGGCTTGGCGCTGCCCTTGCCGCCTGCCCGCGTGAAGCAGTACGCCTCCCATGCCTCGAACGGCAGGCTGCTGCTCGGCTTGCGGCCGGAGCATCTGACCGACGCCCGTCCGCACATGGAGCCAGGGATCGTGCCCTTTGAGGCCAAGGTCGATGTGACCGAACCCATGGGCATGGAGACGTTCGTCTACTTCGCGCTCAATGGCACGCAGGTTTGCGGCCGCGTCAATCCCGCGGTCGGCGCCAAGGACGGCGCTCCGCTTCGCATGGCCGCCGACCTCAACAACATGCACCTGATCGACGAGGCGACGGGCCGCGTGCTGTGAGCGCCGCCGCATTTCGTCCTGGCGGTTGAGGCGCGTGGGAGGTGCCCGCCGGTTGCGACCGGGTCGCGAGGGCACAGCGCAGGCCGTTGGCGTCGCTCTCGCGTCGGGGCGTGGTTGGGCGGCCCATGGCGCGGACCGGTGCCGCCCCCTCTTCCGTCATCAGATCCGCCGATGCGCCGGACCCGGCGCCGAGAGGACGGCACGCGGACCGGAACCTCGCTCCCCCGTCACGACGGGCCGGGCGGATCACGGCCGAAACCGCTCAATGCGGCCCTCTCCGATCAGCCGCTGCAACTCCTCGTCGTTGTCCTCGAAGTCGAAGACAGACGCCAACGGCCTCAGAAGAGCGTTTGCGATCGGCTGGCAGAAGCGGAACCGCAGGAGCCTCCGCTCCAGGTTGCCGCCGAACAGCAGCTTGGAGGAGTAGGTGGTCGCGCCCATCTCGATCTCGAGGATGCCCCGTTCGAGGGCGAATTTGATCATCTCGATCCAGTTCACGAAGTAGAGATTGTGCTCGCGCGCCTCCGGGTACTTCATGCCGATCTTGTAGGCGATGATGCGCTGTGAGCCGACGAGAAAGACCTGGAAGCTGACGAGCGTCTCGCCATGCCAGCACAGCATGAGCTTTGCCCGTTCGCCAAGACGATCGAGCAGACTCGCCAGCAGTTGCGGCGACAGTTGATCGAAGTCGCCGTAGTCGACGGCGCTCTGCGCCAGGGTCGCCTGATAGAGCGCGATGACGCGCTGCTCGAGGCCGGCAAGGCTTGACCGGTACTCGATTGCGAGGGAGTTCGCGGACCTGTGCTTGCGCTTCAGATAAGCCGCGGTCTTGCGCGGCAGACTGCCGTAGAAATCGTCGAGGGTGCGCCCCTGAATCGGCAGCGTCACGACCGGCACGCTGGTGACCACGTTGAGCTTGCGCGCATCGAGCGGGCGGCGAAACATGCGGTCATCGTCGACGGTGATGCTCTTGATCGCGACGAGGCTGGCGCGCCGCGCTTTTCCTGCAGCGAGCAGGCAATCGAGGAGATGCGCGAAGGCCTCCTCGCGCTCGTCTCCAGAAAGCCGTCGCGAGGCCACCAGCCCAAGGCTGTCCGAGAGCGGACTGCCGAGCCCAACGACCTTGAGGCGCGCAAACCGCGGATAGATGCGCGACACGCGGTCGACCACCGACCGGACCCGGGTTTGCAGGGGCGTATCCAGCCGGTAGTGCATCTCGAAGGTTGGCACGGCCATGATGAGCCGGCCGGCTGCGTCACGGACCGAGGCCGCACCGAGCCGCATGTCGTCGGGCGGCGCCTCCTCGAGCGCCCGGTAATAGGACCAGTCCTCGGGGGAGCCGGCCGCCAGCGCATCCCATTCCGATTGCGCGATCTCACGGACTGAGGAATGCCAGCTTGTGTGAAATGCGACGCGATCCTTCAGCACTGCCATGGTTGTTGCATCAATTGTGCGCCTCCCCCGGTCTGCGTGCGGGCTCCGGTCGCCTATCCGCGCCATGAACGCGCAGTCCGCCCCGCAAACGCCGGGATCGGAGAGAATGCTTGGCGCCGAAGGCGAAACAGCGACGTCACCCCTGCGCGTCCGGGGAAATCCGACCGGCAAGAGCACCTCCCCACCACCCAGCTTGGAGACCTGATGATGCGCATCCGGCGGTCTGCTCGCGACAGGAACAATGGCGTTTGTTTCATTCCGAACCGGGTGCCGCGCCCGTGCGCGGCCGCCGGCGTCCCGCTGCTGACGTCGGGTCCAACGGGCACCGCGAGGCGCCGCTCCCCCGTTCGAGCGCGTCCGCTGCGCTTCTCAAGCCTGGGCATCGGCGCGGGTCGGGGCTATGGTCCACGGAACCGAAGTCACGATGCCGGTCACACGGCGTGCCTACGGCTTGCCCTCTCGTCAGGAGTATCGCCCATTGAACGTCGCAGCCGAGAGCTTCGTCCGCGATCCGGGCCGCGTTCGCCTGCTCGCGCGCCAGATCGCAGAGGGCGCGCTTTCCCCGGTCGCCCTTCTTGAGCAGTATCTCGCGCGCATCGCCGAGGCCGAGCCGCACGTCCAGTGCTGGCGCGAGCTTGACGACAAGCGCGCGCTGGCGCTCGCCGAAGCGCGGGCGCGCGAAGCCAAGGCCGGACGGCTGCTTGGGCCGCTGCACGGCATCCCGATTGCGGTGAAGGACATTATCGACGTCGAGGGCCTCCCGACGCGCTGCAACAGTCGCTCCCGCGACGCCGCGGCCCCCGCCGCCAGCGACGCCGAAATCGTGCTCGCCTTGCGCCGCCAGGGCGCCATTCCGCTCGGCAAGGTGCACACCACCGAGTTCGCGTTTTTCGATCCCTCTCCCGCCCGCAACCCGCACAATCTTGCCCACACGCCGGGCGGCTCGTCCTCGGGCTCCGCCGCCGCCGTCGCCGCCGGCATGGCGCCCATCGCGATCGGCACGCAGACGGTTGCCTCGGTGAACCGCCCGGCCGCCTATTGCGGCATCGCCGCCTTCAAGCCCTCGACGCGCGCGCTCTCGACGTTCGGCATCGCGCCGCTGGCCCCCTCCTACGACACGCCCGGCTTTTATGGCTACACGGTCGACGATGCCGTTGCCGCCTTCGAGGCCGTGCTGCCCGAGTTTCTGCCCGCACCCGCCGGCCCGCCCCACCGCCAGCTCACCATCGTCGTGCCCGAGGACCATCATCTGGGCGATGCCAGCGTCGAGGTGCAGACCGCCATGGCGCGCACGGCGAACAAGCTGTCGGCTGGCGGACACAACGTGGTCGGCCGCGTCTCACCGATTTCGTTCGCCCAGCTCTTTCTGCTGCAGCGCAAGACCATGCTCTACGAATGCGGCCGCGCTCTCGCGCATTTGCGCGATGCGCCGGCCGGCAGCGTCGGCGAGAAGATCCTCGCGGCCGTTGCCGAGGGCCAGACCATCGAGACCGCCGCCTATCTCGAGATGCGCCTCGAAATCGACACCATGCGCACCGTCCTTCTCGACAGGATCCCCGAGGCTGATCTCTTCCTCTGGCCTGCCGCGCCGTCGACCGCACCCGAAGGTCTCGCCTGGACCGGCGATCCGAAGTACATCGCGCCGTGGACCGCCGTCGGCGGCCCGATCGTCACCATGCCCGTCGGTAAAGGCGCCAACGGCCTCCCGCTCGGCTGCCTGCTGATCGGCCGCCCGGGGACGGATCGCGCCCTCTGTCGCTGGGCCCCCGCGCTTGCCGCGCTGGCCGAGGACCGGCGCTGAGCCTGCTTGTGGCGGCGTTTCCTTCGGGCGTATCGTTAAAGGCGCAACCGCGGCCCACCCCCTTGATGGGGGCGAGAGCCTTGGCGCACGGAGGAATCCCCATGGCATTCTCACGACGCACTTTTGCGGCAATCGCTGTCCTTGCCGGACTCGCGCTCGCAGGCCCGCCGGCTCTGGCGCAATCCGCCGACGAGACAGCGATCAACGCGGCCCTCGAGGAGCTGCGCCTCGGCCTCCTCAACAAGGACAAGGCCAAGCTCGAGGCCGTGACCTCGCCAAACCTGAGCTACGGCCATTCGGCCGGACGGATCGAAACCAAACAGGAGTTCATCGACGCGGTGATGGCGCGCAAGGCGACCGTGAAATGGCTCAAATTCACCGAACCGAAGCTCGCCGTCCACGGCACCACGGCCATTGCGCGCCATTTTTACGAGCAGGAGTCGGAGGCGGACGGCAAGTCCAGCACGATCAAGATCGGCGTCCTGCAGGTTTGGCAGAAGGAGGGCGGCAAGTGGCTTCTCTACGCGCGCCAGGCGTTCGTACTGCCGAAATAAACTGTTTCAGTGTGCAGGGCAGAAGGCGTCAACAAGCGACCGGTGCCTGATCCAAGCGTCACCGGCAACTGGAGACAGACGATGTCGCAATCCTACATCTACGCCGGCGTTGCCGGCTACGTCGGCCGCCCCGAGGCCGTCGGGAAGGTCGGCGTCTTCCGCCGGCCGGCCGCAGGCGGCGAATGGGCCAACGTTCTCCCCGATCTTGAGACCTACACCGTTCTCGTGCACCCCTCCGACGCGAGCCTCGTGCTCGCCGGCACCCAGGACGGGGTCTACCTCTCGACGGACCAGGGGGCCACCTTCCGACGGGCGGACTTTCCCGACCCAGGAATGCAAGTCTGGTGCTTCGAGGTCGACAAGCGCAATCCCGATCGCATCCTCGCCGGCGCCTCGCCGATCAACGTCTACCGCAGCGACGACCGCGGCAAGAGCTGGCGGCGGATGCCGACGCCGCCGATCAAGGAGCGCTGCAAGGGCCCGTTCGCGCATCGCGTCATGCGAATGGTCCAGCATCCGACGCGGCCCGACGAAATCTACGCCGCGCTCGAAATCGCCGGCGCCATGCGTTCGATGAACTTCGGCGAGACCTGGGAGGATTGCAGCGAGCATCTGGTCGCGCTCGCCGAGCAGCCGCATCTGAAGAGCAAGATCGTCACCGAGACCTTCGCGGAGGGAATGCTCGACGGTCACGCCATCACCATCAGCCCCGCCGATCCGGACGCCGTCGTGCTTGCCTGCCGCATGGGCCTCTTCGAGAGCCGAGACAAGGGCAGGACGTGGGTCGACAAGGAGATGAAGCGGTTTTCGCCGGTCACCTACGGCCGCGACGTGAAGACGTCGCCTCAGGACCCGAAGACGATGTATTGCGCGCTCTCGGTCGCTGCGGCCTCGAAGGACGGCGGTGTCTACAAGAGCACCGACGCGGGCAAGACCTGGTCGCGTTTCGACAAGGTCCAGGTCCACGGCACCATCATGTCCGTTGGCCTCTCCGCCACGGACCCGAGGAAGGTGGTGATCGGCGCGCGCTATGAAGGCGAGGTGTTCACCACCGCGGACGGCGGCGCGACGTGGCAGTTCTCGCCGATCCCAGGCCCCGTCAAGGACATTTACGCGGTCGCCGCGACTTGACGGCGGCGCACCCGGCGTCGCGTCGCGAAGCGTGCTGCTCGGCGCCGGGCAGCCTCAGGCCAGCGCCCATCGGTCTTGCCACCACTTGGAGCGCGTTGTGAGTTTCGCCAATCGACACCGAGAAACGGCGGGAGAAACGCCATGCGCCTGCAGAACAAGATCGGCATCGTCACCGCCGCCGGCTCCGGCATGGGCCGCGCCGGCGCCATCCGCTTCGCCCGCGAGGGTGCCGCGGTCGCCGTCGTCGACATCGATGCGAAGGCCGTGGAGGCCGTCGTCGGCGAGATCAGGAGCGCTGGCGGCAAGGCGCACGGCATCGTCGCCGACCTGAGCCGGGACGCGGACTCGAAGAACATCGTCACCGAGACGGCGAAGGCGCTCGGCGGCGTCGACTTCGTCTGGAACCACGTTGGCCACCCCGGGCCCGCCTCCTTCGAAGGCCTCGACATGCGCGAATGGGACAACGCCGTGACGCTCAATCTGCGCACCGTCATCATCACCACCGAGGCGGCGCTGCCCGAGATGCGCGCCCGCGGCGGCGGCGCACTGCTCTACACGGCCTCGACGTCGGGCATCTCGGGCTCCCAGTTCAGCCCGGTCTACTCGGCGGTCAAGCATGGCGTCGTCGGTCTCGTTCGCGGTCTTGCCAAGCGCTACGCAAAGGAAAAGATCCGCGTCAACGCCATCTGTCCTGGCCCCATCGACACGCCGATGCTGCGCGTCTTTGTCGCCCGCCCCGATCAGCAGTCGACCATGGGGATGGACAAGGAGGAGCTCGTCAGGAAGCGCGCCTATCAGACGCCGATGGGCCGCCCGGGCAAGCCGGAAGAGGTAGCCAACGCCGCACTCTTCCTGCTCTCTGACGAGGCGTCCTTCGTCACCGGCGCCTATCTCGCCGTCGACGGCGGCGCCACCTGCTGAGCGAGCCCGCCCGCGCAAGCCGTTGACGCTGCCGCCGTGCGCCTGCCAGCATTCCGCTTGCCGAGAAGCCGTCGCGAGAGATGAGACAACGCGCGAAGGCGCGAAAGGAGTGAACGCTCATGGACCCCAACCGCATTCCGATCCTCGTCGGCTCCGGTCAGGTCACACAGCGCGAGCGCGATCCGGCGCGGGCTTTGGGCCCCATGGACCTCACCGCCGCCGCCGCGCGCAAGGCGGCGGAGGATGCGCGCGCCGGCGCGAAGCTGCTCGAGGCGCTCGACACCATCGTCGTGCTGCGCTCCTTTTCGGACACGAGCTGGCGCTTCAAGAGCCCGTTCGGCGGCCCGAAGAACCCACCTAAATCCATCGCCGACCGCATCGGCAATACGCGCCATCGCCGGCTTGTCTACACGCACCCCGGCGGAAACATGCCGCAGTGGTGCGTGAACCGTCTGTTCGAGATGGTGACGCGCGGCGAGGTCGCCGCCGCCATGATCTGCGGTGGCGAGGCGCTTGCGACGCAGAAGGCGGCGGAGCGCGCCGGGCTCGCCCTTGACTGGAACGAGGACGCGGGCGGCAGCTTCGAGGAATGGGGCATCGCCACGCGCGGTTGGAACGATGTCGAGGACCGCCATCGCATGGCCGGCGCCATCTTCGCCTACCCGCTTTTCGAGCAGGGAATCCGCGTCAATCGCGGGCGCACCGTGCCGGAGCACATGGCGGCCATCGGCCGTCTGTTCGCGCATTTCGCCGCGGTTGCGAAAAGCAATCCGCTCGCCGATCGCCGCCAGGGGTTCACTGCCGAGCAGATTGCCACCGTCTCCGCCGATAACCCCTACATCGGCTTTCCCTATACGAAGCTCATGAACTCCAACGCCTTCATCGACCAATCCGCCGCCATCATTCTGACGTCGGTGGCCAAGGCGAAGGAACTCGGCATCCCGGAGGATCGCTGGGTCTATCTGCACGGCTGCGCCGACGCCCACGACCACTGGTACATCTCCGACCGCCACAATTACCATTCCTCGCCCGCCATGCGCATCGTCGCGCGCGAGACCTTCGCCATGGCCGGCAAGTCGCTGAAGGACATCCAGAAGATCGACCTCTACAGCTGCTTTCCGTCGGCTGTGGAGATCGCCTGTCGCGAGATGGGCATTCCCGAGGACGACCCGCGCGGTCTGACCGTCACGGGCGGCCTGCCTTACTTCGGCGGTCCCGGCAACAACTACGTCACGCATTCGATCGCGCAGATGATGGACGAGGTGCGCGCAAGGCCGGGCAGCTTCGGCCTCGTCACTGCGAACGGCAATTACGTCACCAAGCAGTCGGCGGGCATCTATTCGACGACGCCGCCCGGAAAGCCGTTCGCGCCAAAGGACCCCGCCCTTTATCAGGCCGAGATCGACCGCGACAAAGGCCCCGCGACCGTGGCGGCGGCGAACGGTCCCGCCACCATCGAGACCTACACCGTGATGCACGACCGCAAGGGCCCGTCCTTCGCCATCCTGTTCGGACGGCTTGCCGACGGGCGGCGTTTCATCGCCAACACGCCGGAGGACCCGGTGCTGCTGCAGTCCATGGTCGATCACGACATGATGGGCGCCAAGGGCCGGGTGCAGTGCGTGGACGGGCGGAACCTGTTCGATCCGACGTAAGGCGGTTGCGTGCCCGGGGTGGCGCATAGACGTGCCGGCAACGCCCTGCGAGTGGGGCTTCGGGAGCGCGCGCGGCATCTGCGAGTCTCGGATCCAAACTGATAAATTGAGCACTTTCAGCTGGTTGGCGTGTCATCCAGCCGTCGCGTTGGCTTGTCAAAATGCTGTCGCGGGCGCCGAGTGCCGCAGCCGCCGCCGGAACCACCGCTTGGGGCGGCCATGTCGCGGCGCTCGCGCCGAGAAACGATCACATGCGAGCTTCGCCGCAATGCCGACCCGCATCCTGCTCGTCGAGGACGATCCGTCCTTGATCAAGCTGCTTACCTACAACCTCGCGTCCGCCGGACACGGCGTCTGCGCCTCGACCAACGCCGAGGAGGCCGAGCTTCTGCTCGACGAAGAGCTGTTCGACCTCGTCATCCTCGACTGGATGCTGCCGGAAATGTCCGGCATCGAGTTCTGCGGGCGGCTGCGCCGGTCGCCGAAAACCGCGCACATGCCCGTGCTGATGTTGACTGCGCGCGGCGAGGAGACGGACCGCATCCGCGGCCTTGCCACGGGCGCCGACGACTACGTGGTCAAGCCCTTCTCGGTCCCCGAGCTCTTGGCGCGGGTGCAGGCCCTGTTGCGGCGCGCGGCGCCGGAGCGCATTGCCGACAAGCTCGTCGCCGGCGGCCTCACGCTCGATCGGCAGGCTCATCGTGTCATGCGCGGCCAGCGCCAGGTAACACTCGGCCCCACGGAATATAAGCTGCTCGAAGTCTTGCTGGAGAGTGCGGGCCGCGTGCTCACGCGCAGCCAGATCATCGACCGCGTGTGGGGCACGACCGCCGAGATCGACGAACGCACCATCGACGTGCACATCGGCCGCCTGCGCAAGGCGCTCGTGCGCGGCAACGAGGCGGACCCGATCCGCACCGTCCGCGGCGCCGGCTACATCCTTGAGAGCCTCTGAATCGGCGGCTCGTCGCATTGGGCGAACGCCCCGGCGTTGGCGTGCCGCCGCGCACCCTCCCGCCGCCGGAGCCGCGGGGCCCGCCCCGGGCCGCCGCTCGAGCCTAGAGCAGGAAATCGTCGGCGGCGAACTGCGCCTTGGTGAGGCCCGAGACGACGATGGCGTCTTCGGCGTCGAGCGCAATGTAGACGCCGGTGCCCGTATCCGTCGCCGCCGCCATGACGGCGCTAAAGCTTGCAAAGCCGAAGTCGCTGACGTCGATCACGTCCTTCACGCCGACGCCGGCCTCGAAGTCGAGGATGAGATCGTTGCCGGTGCCGTTCTCGAAGACAAACGTATCGGCGCCGCGCACGCCGGTCCCGTCCGAACGGTCGCCGAACATGTAATCGTTGCCGGCCCCGCCGTTGATCGTGTCGTCCCCATCCCAGCCGAGCAGGCCGTCGTTGCCGTCGCCGCCGTTGACGGTGTCGTTGCCGAGGTTGCCGTTCAGGTTGTCTCCGTCCGCGCCGCCGTTGAGCGTGTCGTTGCCGTCCTCGCCGTCCAGCACGTCGCCGCCCGCGCCGCCCTCAAGCGTGTCGTTGCCCGTGCCGCCCGCCAGGAAATCGTCCCCCAGGCCGCCGTTGAGCGCGTCCGCATCCTCATAACCGAAGATCTGATCGTTGCCGTCGTCCCCGTTCATCGTGTCCGCGCCAAGCTGACCGATGATCGTGTCGTGGCCGGCGCCGCCGTTCAACGTATCATTGCCGGCGCCGCCGATCAGGACGTCGTTGCCGGCATCGCCATTGGCGATGTCGTCGCCGTCATCGCCGAAGATGGCATCGCCGTCATCGCCGCCGTTCAGCGTATCGACGCCATCGCCGCCGGAGAGGAAATCCGCGCCCGTGCCGCCGTCGAGGAGATCGCTGCCCGCATAGCCGAACATCTGATCGTTGCCGGCGCCGCCGTAAAGCGAATCCGTGCCGGCCGGGCTGCCGAAATCATCGCCGAGCAGGGTGTCGTTTCCATCCTCGCCGTACAAGACGTCGTTGCCCTCGAAGCCGATCAGCACGTCGTCGCCGAGACCGCCGTAGATCGTGTCGTTGCCGGCCTGCCCATGCAGGGCGTCGACGTCGGCCTCGCCGCGCAGCTCGTCGTCTCCGTCTCCGCCGGCCAGATAGTCGATGCCGGCGCCGCCAAGGATCGTGTCGTT
>Ga0209172_10000445_pt1 | contig 115184 bp, 109 predicted proteins | sample LarsenN4metaG_FD_184113 | JGI IMG/M metagenome (GOLD analysis project Ga0209172, IMG submission 184113) | Hot spring sediment bacterial and archeal communities from British Columbia, Canada, to study Microbial Dark Matter (Phase II) - Larsen... ... | reverse complement strand
ATGAAGCCTTGTTGGGCCAAACCCGCAGCCAGTTACGCAGCACCCAGAGACGCCCCGAGTTGCTTCAATCCTTCTGGAAACAAACAGGCCTGGCTTGGCCTTAGATTGTTAACAGGCTATGCGAAGATCAGTAAGACCAAGAGGACGGCCAGCCACCTGTCAATTTTAGAAGGGTAGGTTTTCATGGTCCGGCGGCCCGGGGCAGCAAGCCCGCGTGCTGCGGGCTGGATTCGAAGGCTAGCGGGTTATTTTTCTTGATCGTGAATTCTGACAAAGGGGGAAGGCGGCTTGAATAGGAGCTATGGCCTGAAGTATCCGGTCCGCGGAAGGGCCGTAGAAATAGAGTTCGGTTGTTTCATTCAAGGTATTGCACCCGTGGAGCTCGCCGACTCCGTTGTCCAGAACGGGTTTGAGAGCATCCAGCAGTTCATCGATTCCGTATTTTTCATAGACCTCTTGGGGCAGATTGACTCCATCAAGAATCAATGCCGCGCCCTCTGTCTTGCCGAACCCGGTCTTGGTTTCATTTGGTTCTTCCCCATGGATGAATTGGGAGCCCTTGGGGGCGCCGCATGCTTCGAGCACGGTTGTGCAGAGTGTGATGGCCGAATCGAGGTTGCTCAGGCAAATCTCCAAGTCCACAAAGCGGATTTTGAAGTTCTCATCCAGTTGGCTGCCGCCCCCGGTGACTTCTCCCAGTCCGGCTTCTTTGAGTTTTTCGTCAAGAGGGTCTTCGTACCGGTCTCCGCGATCCATGGGTTCGATGTATTCGGGAATCCGCGCGATGACGAGGTGCGGGTATTGGTTCGGCATAGGGATTACGGACCAGGGTGGAGCTGGCTTAGTGGATGTCGAGGTTTTTCAAGGTCTTCAGCGGCTTGCCATTCGCCGCGGAATGTAGTGGGCGAAACTGCGGATGGGCAGGATGAAGAGGATGACTGGGAGGGAGAGGAAGGGCGCGGGCGGTCAATCGTCTTGGAAGTGGATGCGGGGGTGGGTGGTGAGGTGGTCGCGGACGGCCGCGGTGAAGGTTTCGGCGAATTCGGCGCATTTTTTCTCCCCCACGCCGCTGATGCGGGAGAATTCTTCCGGGGTCTGGGGGTAGTTGCGGGCCATGTGGCGGAGGGTGTTATCACCAAAGATGATGTAGGCGGGAACGGAACGCTCGTCGGCCAGGCGCTTGCGGAGGGTGCGGAGCTTGTCGAAGAGCGCGTCATCGCACTCGATTTCGCCGGTGCGCAGGCGGCGGGGGGTGGCGGCTTTGGCGGCGCTGAGCGGTTTCGTCAGGGGGATGGTGCGCCGGTCTTTGAGGGCGGCGAGGCCCTCGGAGGTCAGGGTGACGGTCTGGAAATTCCCGGAGGCCAGGGAGAGGAGGCCGAGGCGGAGGAGTTCGCGTCCGATGCCGAGCCACTCGGAGCGGGACCGGTCCTTGCCGATGCCGTAGGTGGAGAGCTGGTCGTGGCCCCATTGGCGGATTTTTTCGGTCTCCGCGCCGCGGAGGACTTCGGCGATGTGGTTCATGCCGGTGGTGAAGCCGGAGGCGCGGTGGATGCGGAGGGCGCAGGAGAGGAACATCTGGGCGGGGACGGTGCCGTCGTAGGTCTCGCGGGGGGCCAGGCAGTTGTCGCAGGCCAGGCAGGGGGTGTCCTGCCAGACCTCGCCGAAGTAGCCGAGGAGGTCCACGCGGCGGCAGGCGGGGCTTTCGGCGTAGTGCATCATCTGGCGGAGCTGGGTGCGGGCGATGCCTTGCTCGTGGGCATCGGCCATCTGGTCGATGAAGTGGGTTTGCTTGGCGGCGTCACCGGCGCTGTAGAGGAGGAGGCAGTCGGAGGGAAGGCTGTCGCGTCCGGCGCGTCCGGTTTCCTGGTAGTAGCCTTCGAGGTTTTTGGGCAGGTCGTGGTGGATGACGTAGCGGACGTTGGGCTTGTTGATGCCCATGCCGAAGGCGATGGTGGCGCAGATGATGCGGGCTTCATCACGGAGGAAGGCTTCCTGGTGGGCTTCGCGCTGGGCGGCATCGAGGCCGGCATGATAGGGGAGGGCTTTGAAGCCGCGGGCGGCGAGGGAATCGGCGGCGGCTTCGGCGCCTTTGCGGCTGGCGCAGTAGATGATGCCGCTGTCATCGGGGCGTTTTTTGACGAAGTCGATGATTTGCTGGAGGGGCTTGTCTTTGGGGAGGACGCGGTAGGTGAGGTTGGGGCGGTTGAAAGAGGCCTGGAAGCAGGCGGGCTGGCGGAGCTGGAGGCGCTGGAGGATGTCTTCACGCACGCGCCCGGTGGCGGTGGCGGTGAGGGCCATGACGGGGGTCTGGGGCAGGAGTTCGCGCAGGCTGGCGAGCTGGCGGTATTCGGGCCGGAAGTCGTGGCCCCACTCGCTGATGCAATGGGCTTCATCGACGGCGACGCGGGCGATGTTCCAGGATTTGAGGTTGTCTGCCCAGTGGCCGAGCATGAGGCGCTCGGGAGCGGCGTAGAGGAGCCGGTATTCACCCTGGTGGAGGCCGCGGAGGCGGGATTTGGTTTCGCCGGCGTCGAGGGAGGAGTTGAGGAAGGTGGCGGGGACGCCGAGGGCGCGGAGGGCATCGACCTGGTCTTTCATGAGGGCGATGAGGGGGGAGACGACGAGGGTGAGGCCGGGCTGGAGGAGGGCGGGGAGCTGGAAGCAGAGGGACTTGCCGCCGCCGGTGGGGAGGAGGGCGAAGACGTCGCGCCCGGCGAGTGCGGCATCGATGATTTCCCGCTGGTGGGGGCGGAAGGAATCGTAACCGAAGACTTCCTTGAGGGTGGTTTGGACGCGGTCGGCCATGGGCCTAGGCAAACACAGGGGGGGGAAAGGCAAAGCGTAAAGTGCAAGCGGTGGTCTGGGGGGGAGTGGGAAAGTTAAAGCGCAAAGCGCAAAACGCTGAGCGGGGGACCCAGGGGAAGCCGCAGGTCCCGCTGGGAATCAAGGACGGGGGACGCGGGTGGTGCGGCGGGTGGCTTTGGGTGCGGCAAGGTCGAGGCGGAAGATGATGCTGTCCTCGGCGCGCTCGGCGGGGGCAAAGCCGTGCTTGCGGAAGAGGGCGGCGGCAGCTTCGTTTTCCGCCAGAACGCTGCCCCAGAGGGAAGCGAGGCCGCGGCGGCGGGCGATGGCGATGAGTTCGGCCAGCAGGCAGGAGGCCATGCCGGAGCGCTGGCGGGACTCGCGGACGACGAAGGCCACTTCTGCGCTGCGGTCCCCGGCATCCAGGTAGTAGCGGGCGACGGCGTGGATGATCTGGCGCGGCCCTTGGGCTTCAATGACGGCGAGGGCGACGTCCCGGGACTGGTCCACGCTGACCAGCTCGTAGGCGCGCTGGCGGGACATCTGCACGACCATGTGGCCGTAGCGGAAGTGGATGGTTTCCGGGCTGTGGGAGTAGAAAAATTCCTGGAGCCGGCGCTCATCGGAAGGGTGGAGCGGGCGGAGGAGGAAGATGCCGTCCTTGAGCTGGACTTTGCGGGACTCGATGCCGTGGACCGGGTAGAGGAGGGTGGGCGGCATTTTTTGATAGGGTGGCACGAAATGGAGCGCGGAGGCCTGATCGAGCAGCTGTTCGCGGAAGAAGGGGTGGGCGGCCTGGATGAGTTCGAGGGTGCGCTCGCGGATGCTGCGTCCGCGGAGGGTGGCGATGCCGTATTCGGTGACGACGTAGTGGACATCGGCGCGCGCGGTGACGACGCCGGCGCCGGGGCCGAGCTGGGCGCAGATGCGGGAGACGAGGCCGTCCGGAGAAGAGACGGTGGAGGGGAGGGCGATGACGGGGCAGCCGTGGCGGGCCATGGAGGCCCCGCGGACGAAATCGGACTGGCCGCCGACGCCGCTTTGGAAGCCGCCGCCGAGGGAATCGGCGGCGACCTGGCCGGTGAGGTCAACCTGGAGGGCGCCGTTGACGGCGGTCATGCGGTCATTGCGGGCGATGTGGAGGGGGTTGTTGACGTAGTCGGCGGGGTGGAACTCGATGGTGGGGTTGTCGTGGACAAACTCGTAGAGGGCGCGGGAGCCGAGGGCGAAGGAGGCGATGGTTTTGCCGGGGTGGAAGGATTTGCGGGAGTTGTCGATGAGGCCGCGCTGCATGCCGCGCATGACGGCATCGCCGATCATTTCGCTGTGGATGCCGAGGTGGCGGGGGCCGTCGAGGGCGTCCAGGACGGCGCCGGGGATGAGGCCGGGGCCGGTCTGGAGGGTGGCGCCGTCTTCAATCAACTGGGCGACATAGGCGCCGATGCGGGTGCTGGCGGAATCGGGTTCCGCGTCGGGCCATTCGGGCAGGGGTTCATCGCACTCCAGGGCGTAATCGATGCGTCCGCGGGGGAGGAGGGATCCTCCGTGGGTGCGGGGCATGTGGCGGTTGATCTGGGCGGCCACGGTGCGGGCCTGCAGGCAGGCGGCGAGGGTGACATCGACGCTGACGCCGAGGGAGTGGCGGCCTTGTTTGTCAGGAGGGGAGACGGTGACGAGGGCGAGGTCGAGGGGCAGGAGGCCCTCGTTGAAGTAGCGGGCGATCTCGGAGAGATGGGCGGGGGTGTAATCGGCACGGGCTGAGTTGACGGCCTCGCTGATGCCGGGGCCGAGGAAGAGGGAGTTGACGGTGATGCAGTGCTGGTAGGCGGGATCGATCCAGGGGGTGGGGCCGAGGGTGAGGATGTGGACGATTTCGACATCCTGGAGGAGGCGGGAGTGGGCGAGCAATTCCCGGACGAGGGCGTGGGGGCAGCCGGCGCCGGAACCGATGAAGATGCGGATGCCGGGCCGCAGCAAAGCGGCCCAGGCGGAATCGGAGAGCGGCTTCATTCCTTGCCTGAAGGTAGCGACCCGGAGGGAGAGGGGGAAAGGGAAAAGCGGCGTGGGGAATTTTGATTTAACATTTGGGGTTTGGTATTTGGGATTTTACTCGGCGGTGCGGGGGATTAGGGTGGGGGATGCTGGTGTTGGGTATTGAGACTTCGTGTGATGAGACATCAGCCGCGCTGGTGGATGATGCGGGAGGCGCGCTGCGGGTGCGGGCGCAGCGCATTGGATCCCAAATTGAGGCACACCGTCCGTATGGCGGGGTGGTGCCGGAACTGGCCACGCGGCAGCATCTGGCGCGGCTGGACCCTATGGTGGGGGCGCTGCTGGAGGAGGCGGGGACGGGGCTGGAGGCCGTGGAGGGGATCGCGGTGACGCGGGGCCCGGGGCTGGCCTCCTCCCTGCTGATCGGGCTGGGGTATGCGAAGGGGCTGGCGCTGGCGCTGGGGCGCCCGTGGATTGGAGTGAATCATTTGCAAGGCCATTTGATTTCGCCTTTTCTGGCGGCGGGGGAGGCCCCGGTGTTTCCGCATCTGGCGCTGATTGTGAGCGGGGGGCACACGCTGCTGCTGCGGGCGGACGGCCTGGATGAGGTGGAGGTGCTGGGGACGACGCGGGATGACGCGGCGGGGGAGGCTTTTGACAAGGTGGCGAAGCTGCTGGGGCTGGATTATCCGGGTGGGCCGGAAATCGAGAAGCGGGCGCGCGGCGGGAATCCCGCGGCGGTGGATTTTCCGCGGAGCATGATGGACTCCGGCGGGCTGGATTTCAGCTTCAGCGGGCTGAAGACGGCGGTGCGGGTGTTCCGGGAGAAGCATCCGGCATTTCCTGTGGAGGATGTGTGTGCGTCATTCCAGCAGGCAGTGGTGGATGTGCTGGCGGCGAAGGCGCGGCGGGCGGTGCGGGAGGCGGGGGTGCGGACGCTGGCGCTGAGCGGCGGGGTGGCCTGCAACGGAGCGCTGCGGGCCGCGCTGGAGACGGCGGCGGGGAAGGAGGGATGGCGGTTTCTCTGCGCGGACCGGGTGCTGTCCACGGACAACGCGGCAATGATCGCGGCGGCGGGGCTGCTGCGCCTGCGGGCGGGGCGGCGCTCGGCCTGGGATGAGGATGTGGCGCCGAATTTCCGGGAATTTTGAAAGGGTCAGCCGGGCAGAAGCCAGGGGGGTAGGTCCTGGAAGGCGGCGGCTTCGGCAAAGCGGAAGACGGGGAGGCCGGTGAGGTCTTCGAGAATGGCGGGGTTGGTGCAGGCCGCTAGGTCGTCTTCGGCCACGCCATGGAAATTCATCAGGATGCCGGGAACGGAAAGGCCGGAGGCGCGGATGGAGTCGAGTGTGAGGAGGGTGTGGTTGAGGGTGCCGAGGGCGGCAGGGGCGACGATGAGGACAGGAAGGCCGAGTTCCTGGGCCCATTCCCGGACGGAAATGAGGCGGGTGATGGGAACGCGCCAGCCGCCGATGCCTTCGATGAGGAAGGGGCCGGGGTGGCGGGCGGCCAGCGCTGCCAGGGTCTCGCGGACGGGGGTGAAGTCAAAGGGGCGGTCTTCAATGACGCAGGCGGCGTAGGGGGCGAGCGGCGGGGCGAGGGTGACGGGGTTGATTTCCTGGAGGGTGAGCGTTTCCTGGTTAGCGGCAGCGAAAATCTCGGCATCGGTGCGGGGTCCGGCGAGGATGGGTTTGAGGGCGAGGGCGGGGAGGCCGCGGGAGCGGAGGGCGCGGGTGAGGGCGGCGGTGGCCCAGGTTTTGCCGACGCCGGTGCCGGTGCCGGTGATGAAGAAGCCGGTCATGGGCTTCGGTGGGCGGCGGGCTCAGCGCTGGCCGAGATCGATCCAGCGGTTGCCATCGCGGGCGAGGAGTTTTTCCGCTTCTTTGGGGCCCCAGCTGCCTTCGGCGTAGGTGGCGACGGGTGCGTTTTTCCAGCCGTCGTAGATGGCGTCGGCCAGGCGCCAGGCCTCGAGGACTTCATCGGCTCGGGTGAAGAGGGTGGAATCGCCCATGATGAAGTCGTGGAGCAGGCGTTCGTAGGCTTCCGGGGAGTAGGAGCCGAATTTGCTCTTATACTGGAAGTCCATGTCCACGGCGCTCATGACGCTTTTGCCGGGGACCTTGGCGTTGAAGTTGAGGTGGATGCCTTCGTCGGGCTGGAGGCGGATGTGGAGGCGGTTGCGGTGGACGTGCTCGCGTTCGCTGGCCTGGAAGAGGCTCATGGGGGGGCGCTTGAAGACAACGACGATTTCGCTGGAGCGGGTGGCGAGGGCTTTGCCGGTGCGGAGGTAGAAGGGGACGCCGGCCCAGCGCCAGTTGTCGATGTGGAGCTTGAGGGCGACATAGGTTTCGGTGACGGAATCAGGGGCGACGCGGTCGGCATTTTTGTAGCCGTCATACTGGGCGCGGATGGCGGTCTGGGTGACGGCCTCGACGGTGGGTGTGGGGATGGAGCGGAGGACTTTGACCTTTTCATCGCGGATGGCCTCGGAGTGGAGCGAGCCGGGGGGTTCCATGGCGGTGATGGTGAGGAGCTGCATGAGGTGGTTTTGGACCATGTCGCGCATGGCGCCGACGCCGTCGTAGTAGCCGCCGCGGGTGCCGACGCCTTCTTTTTCGGCCACGGTGATCTGGACGTGGTCGATCATGGAGCGCTGCCAGATGGGCTCGTAGATGGAGTTGGCGAAGCGGAAGTAGAGGAGGTTCTGGACGGTTTCTTTGCCGAGGTAGTGGTCGATGCGGTAGAGGGATTCCTCATCGATGTTTTTCTGGAGGCTGGTGACGAGGGAGCGGGCGGAGGCGTAATCGTGGCCGAAGGGCTTCTCGATGACGACGCGGGAGGGGAGGCCGTGGCCGACGAGTCCGACGGTGTGAAGGTCGCCCACGACGGAGGAGAAGAAGTCCGGGGAGGTGGCGAGGTAGAAGAGCTGCTGGGTGAGGCCGCGGGAGGATTCGAGTTTTTGGAGTTTGGCGGCGAGGGAGGCGTAGGCGGGGCCGTCGCCGAAGTTGCCGATGTGGTAGGAGACGTGGGCGGCGAACTTTTCCCATTCCGCGGCATCGACGGGGGCGAAACGGGAGAATTTTTGCACGCCTTCGAGCATTTCCTCGCGGAAAGAGGCATCGGATTTATCGCGGCGGGCGAAGCCGATGATTTCGAAGTCCGCGGGGAGTGCGCCTTCCTTCCAGAGGCCGAAGAGGGCGGGGACGAGCTTGCGTTTGGTGAGGTCTCCGCTGGCGCCGAAGATGACGAGGGAGAAGGGCTTGCTGGCGCGGGAGGTGGGGAGGGTGGCGGACATAGTGGGGGAGGGGTTGGACTGGGAGGAATGGAAGAGGAAATGGCGCTGCCGGGCAACCGGATTTTCCGGAAGACTGGAGGTCAGGCCAGGCAGTGATGGATGACCGGGGGGGCGGCCTCACAGGCCACGGCGGAGGGGGTCCCGGAGGCGAGGGCGCGGGCTTGAGCGGCGAGGGCGGTGCCGCGGCTGAGAATCCAGACGGAGCGGGCGTGCTGAATGACAGGGAGGGTGACGGCCAGGCGCTTGCCCCGGAGCTGGGGGGCATCGAGAAGGGTGGTGGCGCGGGGTCCCTCTGCGTAAAAGCCGAAAGGGCTGTCCCCGGCCAGATTCAGGACCACCAAATCCGGACGCGGGGGATCGCCAGTTTCCCGCTTGAGAAGGTGTTCGTATTCCAGGGCGGCACGGGCGTAGTCGCCCAATTCAGTTCTCCAGCGGTGGAGGTTGGGCTTGATTGGATAAAAGGCGGTGTGGATGGCGCGGAAGTGGCAGTCTTTGTGGTCCGGGGGGACGCAGCGTTCGTCCCCGATGAAGAGCTGGGTGGCCGACCAGGGCCAGGAGAGGCGGGCGAGGGCGCGGTAGAAGGGGAGGGGGGTGGTGCCTCCGGCCAGGACCGCATGGAAGGCTCCGCGTTGGGCGAGGGCTTGGCCGCCGGATTCTTGCCAGGATTCCAGCAGGCGGGCGGTCCATTCGGCTTCGCTGGGAGATTCGAGCAGGGTCATGCGGAAGGCGCGGGCGGACGGGGGCGGCAGGGCAGGCTCAGGGATGGCGGGGCAGGTTGACCGCTTGGTAGGTGCTGGGAGTGCCGCCGGGCTGGCGCGGGGGCAGCACCAGGTCCTGGGTGTCCACTTGGTGGACTTTGGCGGTGCGGCGCTTGATGACAGCCGGGGTGATCTCGCCACTGCCGCAGCGCAGGAGGGCGGCGCCGAGCTGGATGAGGTCGCCGACGCGCAGGAGGGTGGGATCAGCCACGCGCTGGTTGTTGACAAAGGTGCCGTTGCGGGAACCGAGGTCGGAAATCCAGTAATCGGTGCCGCGGAGTTCGAGGCGGCAGTGGTGGCCGGAGACGGATTCGACGGAGAGGATGATGTCGTTATCCAGGGCGCGGCCCAGGCGGAGGGCGGGGGCGCCGAGTTCGAAGACTTTGGGGACGGGATCGGAGATGACAGTGAGCTGGGTGACGGAGATGCGCGGGGAGGATGAAGATGGGGGTGGGGTGGCTTTGGCCAGTTCATCGGCGCGGCGGGCGGCCTCCATGAGGAGGTAATCGGTGCTGGCGCTGACATTGCGCTCGACGGGGTCTTCGTTGGGCAGGAATTGGCCTTCGACGCCCTGGGGGGTGACGAGGGCGAAGAAGGCGGGCTCACCGGAGACGAAGCCGGAAATGGCACGGACCACCTGGCCGGAACGGACCTCGAGCTGGCCATTTTGGCCGTTGACCCGGCACTCAATGCGCCCGCTGCGCTGGCCGATGAGGCAGAGCTGCAGCATTTCCAAGACGGTCATAAAGGCATCATGGCGATTTCCGTCCGGCTGAAAAGCCTTCCTTGAACTCCGGGATGTTTTTGTTGCAAGTGGTTGCGCTTACGGCATCATCGGACTCAATTCGGCAAGAACTACCCGCATGGCTTCCGGTTTTTTAGGTTTTTTAGGTAAAAAGAAACAAGGCGAGGCCCCCGCTGCGCCTGCTGCGGCGCCTGTGCCGCAGGTGAGGGGGCCGGGGTCTGGGCCGCCACCGGGGGCTCCGGTGCCGCCGAGTGCGGTGCCGACGGGGCCGATGCCGGTGGCGCCGCGTCCTGCGGGGTCGGGGCCGTTGTTTGAGCGGGCGCGCAAGCGGGTGACCCAGCGGTTGTCGTTGGCAGGTTTGAACAGTGCGGCTCCGGGCACGGGCAAGATCAAGATTCCGGCGGCTCCCGCGCCGGAGCCGGTGGCGCCGCCCGTGGCCCCGGTGGAAGCGGTGGTGGAAGTTCCGGCTTCCGTGCTGCTGCCACACATTCCGGAAGCGGTTTTGTTGGGCAGTGCCGCGGACTTGGCGGCAGGCCCGCAAGGCCAATCGTTCTTCCGGCTTCCGTTGGGCACCATTTTGCCGATGCTTCCTTCCGGGAAAATTGAAGTGACGGTGGGAGATCTGGCCACCTGGGGGCCGGAGGGCGTGATGCATCCGTTGGAGGTGCTGGGAGAATGGGCCAGCCAGATGGCTTCGCTGCCTTTGCCGCAGATCGTGATGCGGATACCCCCTGAGATGATGGTGCTGCGCCGGGATCAGAAGCAAATCGACACCATGGTCCTGTCGATGGATGACCCGTTTTCGCCCGAGGCGCTCAAAGCCAAAGCGGAGGCGGCGCGTGCAGCGGCCGAAGCCGCGGCGGCTGCGGCAAATGCGGAGCCGGAGCCAGTGTCAGCGCCGCAGCCCTTGCCGCCGGAACCCGAGGTGGTGCTGCCGCAACCCGAGCCCCAAGCCGAGGCCGAACCCGAACCCGAACCGGAGCCTACTCCGCCGGCGGTGGTGGAGGTGGATGAACCCGTTCCCGAGTTGCCGCAATTTTCCCCGGAACTTGCCGCCACCACCTACATACCCGAAGGGACCATCACGGCTCCTGCAGACGAGGAAGCGGTCCCCAGCGCTGAGCCGGCAGGCAGTGACGCCCCCGCCCCGGATTTTTCCTTTACCCAGTCGCCTGAATACCTTGCCCTGTTGGCGAAGCTGAACCAGTCCGAGGAATCGCCGGCGGCGGAAAACCCCGGGAAGACAGAGCCCGAGCAAGCGGCGGAGATCAGTGAGCCAGAGGTCCGCTTGCCTGAGGTTATTCCTCCGAAGCCTTCCTTCCAGTTTGCCAAACCGGCGCCTGCTCCGGAACCCGCCCCCCCAGTCGAAGCCATGCGTTCTCCTCTTGAAGCGGCAGTGGAGGCCACGTCACCCGGGCTGGGCAGTTCCTTTGCCAAAGCGCTTGGTGAGATCACGAAAAAAGGCGAGGCTGGCCCGGTTCCTTCCGCGCCGAAGCCGCGCCTGGAGGCCGCGCCGGATTCCTCCGCAGCGGGAGGCATGCGCGGCCTGCTCAAGCTGGCGGCAGACGCTCCGGCAGAGATCAAAGATGTGGTCCACCAGATCGGACTTTGGCCGGGGGTGGACGCCTGCCTGATTTGCGGCCTGGACGGGCTGCCGATTGCTTCCTTCGCCCCGCCGGGACGGGTGGTGCCCCAAGTGGCGGCGGTGGCGCCGAAGCTGCTCAAGACCCTGACGACCCTGTTTACGGATTTGGGCCGGGCCGAGCCGGAGGAACTGGCGGTGCCTGCGGGCGAAGAGACGCTTCATTTCTTCCGCCACCATGAAATGATCCTGATTCTCTCCTGCCGGGAGGCGTCCATTCCGCCGGTTTACCGCCGGACCATCCGCGACGTTCTCGCCTTGCTTTCTGCCCCAACTGCGAAATCCTGAGCGCTGCCATGGCCTTCATCAATTACTCCAAGCGGGAAATCCAGCTCAAGATCGTCTATTACGGATGCGCGCTTTCCGGCAAGACGACCAATCTGATCAACCTGCATGGCGGCATCACCAGCACCCAAAAGGGTGATCTGGTCTCCCTGGCTACGGATGCGGACCGCACGCTATTTTTCGACTTCCTGAGCCTCAACACCCAGACCCTTCCGGGCTTTGACACCCGTTTCCAGCTCTACACCGTCCCCGGCCAGCCGGTGTACAACACCACCCGCCAGCTCGTGCTCAAAGGCGTGGACGGCATTGTCTTTGTGGTCGATTCCCAGTGGGAGCGGATGGAAGACAACGTCGAGTCCTTCTCCAACCTCCAGGAGAACCTGATCGAGAACCACCTCAGCCTGGCGCAAATCCCTTACGTGCTGCAATACAACAAGCGTGATGTGGAAAACCCCGCCCCGCTGCATTATCTGGAGTTCACTTTCAACAACCGTGCCAACCGCGTGCTTTCCTTCGAGGCCTGCGCCAACAAGGGGGAAGGCGTCCTGGACACGCTCAACGGAGTCGCCCGCCTGCTCCTGGCCAAATACTCCAAATCCGCAGCTCCGGTGCGCCCGGTCGCTGGCGAGGCCAAACCCGCTTAACCCCCCCTCCGGAGTTCCCCTTATGGCCATCGGCATGCTTTCAGTGGACGACCAGGTTGCGATCGAGAACCTGCTCAAAGATTTTCTCGCCAAGTCCGAGTCCCAGTGGACCGCGGTGGTGGACAAAGGGGGCAACCTCTTTGCGGAGATGGGAGACATCGGCACGCTGGACATGAGCATCCTGAGCGCGCTGGCCGCGGGATCGTTTGCCGCCACCCGGGAGCTGGCCAAGCGCCTGGGCGAGCAGGAATTCACCGCGCTCTACCATGAGGGCAGCCGCATCAGCATCCTCATGACCGCGCTGGATTTTGACTGCCTGCTTCTGACCGTTTTCGGCGAAAAAACCAACATCGGCCTGGTCCGTTTCTACGCCCAGCAGACCACGGCCGGCCTCAATGGCGCCCTCTCCAATGCGAGCGAATCCGAAGCCCAATTCGGCCCCCTTGAGATCGATGAGGCCGAGGCGTCCGGTTCCGGCCCCATCATCCGCTAGGCCATCAGCGCCCTTTGGCGGTCCGGTGGAGGCGCCGTCCGTGCGCCCGCGGGAGCGGACGGCGGTGGACCCCGGCTGGGAAGTGATTGTGTGGAATGATCCCGTCAACACCATGACTTATGTCGTCTATGTTTTCATGAAAGTGCTGCGCTTCGATGCGGGCCGGGCGCAGCGCCACATGCTGGAAGTCCACCGGGAGGGCCGGAGCTGTGTGGCGCGGGAGGGCCGTGAGAAGGCCGAGTTTCTGCAGCAGCAAATCCTGCTGCACGGCCTGCAATGCACCCTGCAGCGGGGCGCGTGATTTTTTGCCATGCAGCTGCGTCCCTCTTCCAAAGGCGTGGTCCTGACCCTGGCCCGGGCCGAGGCCCATTTCGTGGCGCACGTCCTGGGGCGGATTCTGGAGAATTACGAAAGCCCGGCCGGGGATGAGGGTTTTACCGCGCGCTGGGACGGGAGGGATGCGCTGCGGCGCTCCGGCGCCGCGGAAGAGGATGAGGCTTTATGGATGGAGGAACGGGCCGCCTTCCGTGGTGCGCATGCCGAGGCGCTCCGTTCCTGGCGCCAGCATCTGGCCGGGTTGCAGGGCGAATGGGCCGAGTGGGCGCTGGACCGCAAGGACATCGAAATTTTCCTTCTCACGGCCAATGACCACCGGATGTATCTGGCCCACCGCTACAGCATCGGCGAGGGAGATATGGAATCCCGCCTGGAGGAAATCGGTGACGATGACCGGCGGATGGCGCTGGTGGAAATCCACCTGCTGGCGCAGATGATGGAGATGCTGCTGCCCCACGCGCCGGTGTGAGGGAGGCGTTTTTCTTGTTATCCTGAAGCGGGTTTTACCGGCGCAGGTTGGCGCCGCGCTCGGCCCAGCGCCCCTGGCTGCTGGAGGCGCTGCGCGGGGGCTTGAGGGCGGGCCGCTCGGCCGGGCCGAGGGTTTCCCAGCCCTCGATGCGGAAGACATCGACAAACACATCGAAGTTCGGTTCATAGCCCTGGTAATCGGCCAGGCTGCCATAGAGGCGGTATTGGGTGTTGTCGTCGAGCGTGGGGCGGGGATGGAAGCGCCCCGGGGCCATGCGCTGGCCGGGTTCTTCCTCGATCATGACCCAGCGGGCGCGGGACCAGGGTTCGCGTTCTTTTTTGATCCAGCCCCAGCCGGCATAGCGTTCGATGACGGCGCGGTGGCCGATCCAGGTTTCGCCCGTGGTCTGTCCGTGGCGGGAGGGGATGACCCGGGGTTTGGGAGACGGTGGAGGCGGAAGTGTTTTCTGGGAAAATTCTTCCGGTTCATCCGCAGAGGGGGCCGGGGCAGGTGCGGGTTCAGAAGGGGCTTCGGCCTCCGCTGCCGGAGCGGGCTGGGTCTCGACCGTGGTTTCAGAGGGGGCCGCGGATTCCGGGGCGGCAGATGGGGCGGCAGATGGGGCGGCAGATGGGGCGGGTAGAGGCGGCTCATTTTCAGGGGCCTGTGCAGCCAGGGGGGCAGCGAGCATCCCGGCCAGGAAAGCGAGCGTGAAAGAAAGCAGAAAGGGCTTCATGTCACTGGGTCCAGCGCCCGCCGGGGGTGGAGAGGAAGGGAATGCCGCCGTTGGAATAATCGGTTTTGCCGATGGCGCCGACCATGGGGACGCCGGTGGACTTTTGCCAGGCGCCGGAGTATTCCTCTCCGGAGTGGCAGCCCCAGCTGCGGGCGTAGGCGCCGGGAGTGAAGACGTCCTTGCGGATTTTGGGGAGGTCACGCACGTGCAGGCAGCCGAAATCGGCCACAGCGCCGTCGAGCCGGCTGCTGTAATCGAACATCCAGTTGCGTTTGTTGGAGTGGCCGAAGTATTCCACGCGGGCGATTTTCAGAACCTTGCGGTCCTGGCCGCGGTTGAGGTAATCGATCAATTCATCCCGGTGGCTGAACCAGACCACGGAGGCGCCGGTGGGGGCGATGCGTTTTTCCACCTCGGCGAGCAAATCGAACTGGGCCTCGGGCGTGCGGCGTTCGTAGCCGGGGCGGAAGACCATCCAGGTGAAGCGGGCGCCGGGAGGGATGGAGGGGGCGATCTGCTTGTGGCGGACGAGGGCGGCCTGGATGAAGTTGCCCCAGAAGACGTCGTGGGTGTTGACCTTGTGGCGCTCGAAGTAGCGCAAGGCGGGTCCGCCGCTGATGAAGATGTGTTCTTCCGCCGCGTGGAGGGGGCAGGCGGCGGCCCAGGCGGCGAGCAGAAGGAGGAAGGTCCGGGTCATGGGCTAAATTTTGAGCCCGTCAAGCTACCCGCTGGAACCGGTGGGGACAATGGGGATTTTCCCAGGAGGGTGCAGAGGGTGTTCTTGCCGCCGGCAGCAGGTGCGGGGAGACAACGGGGAATGCCCGCCAACGCCTTCGGAGCTTTCCCCGGCAGGCCGGCAGGCCGGAAAATGAGCCGCAGCCTGCAATTGGGGGCATCTTGCCTGCAGCGCCATGGGCCCGCTTGCGTTAGGTTTGAATTGGAACGCGCGGGCCCGTGGCTTGGGGCGTCCGGTGGGCGCGGCGGCGCAGCCACCAAATGGCCGCCCCGCTGGCAGCAGCCACGGAAATGCCCAGGCTGCCGAGGCAGTAGGCGAGCTTGATCCAGAATCCGCCGAAGTTGCCGAAGTGGAGGGGGTCGATCCAGGCCTCCCATTTTTCCGTCCAAGGGAGGGTGCGGACATCGCGAATGCTGAGGGGGGCGCCGGTGGCGGCATCGAGGGTGACGGAATTGGCGTAAGCGCCGTAAAATTCGGCACCGGCGGTGCGTCCGAGGATGGAGACGCGTCCGGAGCCGTGGCGGGGCGGGCTGATCCAGGCCGGTTCGAGTCCCGGCAGGGCGGCCTGGGCACGGGTGAGGTATTCCTGCCAGGGCAGGGGCGGGACGTCATATTGGCGGATGAGGAAACCGAAGCCGGGCGGACGGGGCTTGCCCTCCCAGAGGCGGACCAGGCCGTTCCAGTTGTAGAAGCAGCCGGTGATGCCGAGGACGATGTTGAAAGTGAGCAGGGGAACGCCGAGGGCGCGGTGGAGGCCGGACCAGCCGAGGCGCGGCCCGCGGTGCCATTGCCAGGGGCGCAGCCAGGCCAGCCAGATGCCGCGCTGCATCCACAAGCCGGTCAGGCTGAGCAGCGCCATGGCCACCCCGGCGATGAAGAGGAGAACCCGCCCCCAGTCTCCCAGGTGCAAGGCGTAGTGGATTTGCACCACCCACCAACGCCAATGATAGGGCTCGCTGCCCAGGACGCGGGCGGTGTAAGGATCGACGTAAACCTGGTGGAAAAGCCGTCCAGGGGCGGAGGTCCGGACCATGACGGCACGGCGGGGATGGTCTGCCGGGGGGAGGATGATGGCATCGGCCTGCCACCCGGGGTAGGCGGTGCGGACGGCTTCCACCCAGGCATCTGCGGGCAGGCGGGCGGCTCCGGCCGCCGGGGTGACGGTGAATACCTCCGGCCGCCGGAGTGCATCGATTTCCTCCTCAAAGACGAGGGCGGCACCGGTCAGGCCGGCCGCGATGATGAACAGGGCGCAGCCCAGCCCCAGCCAGGAGTGGATCGCGTGGTTCCAGCGCCGCATAACCAGACTAGAACGACCAGCCGATGCTGCCTTGAACGGCAAAGGGCTCACCGGGGTAGATGGAAGTGGCGCCGCCCCCGCCGACGAAGTAGGTGGTGTCGGTGACGTTTTTGAAGTTGAGCTGCGCCCGGAACGGCCCGGTGCGGTAGAAGAGGGACATGTCCATGACGGCATAATCGGGGAGCTCGATGCTGTTGTTCAGATCGGCGAAGCGCTCGCCGACGTAACGCCCGCCGATGCCCGCACCCAGGCCGCGGAGGCGGCCTTCCTGGATTTCATAAGTGGTCCAGAGGGAGCCGCTGTGGTGGGGGACCTCGGAGAGTTCGTTGCCCACGGGGCTGTCGTTGTCTTCGACGATTTCCGAGTCCTGGAAAGCGTAGGCCAGCCAGAAGTTCCAGCCCTGGCCGATTTGGAAGGCGCTTTCCAGCTCGATGCCTTCGGACTGCTGGCGTCCGACCTGGACGCTGTTGCTGGGATCGGCGGGATCGGTGGTGAGGGCGTTTTCCTGCTCGAGCTGGTAAAAAGCGAGGGTGGTTTTCCAGCGCTGGTCGAGGAATTCGGTTTTGACGCCGAATTCGAACTGTTCGCCGCGGAGGGGTTCGAAGGCTTCGCCGGCGTTGTTGGTGCCGATGACAGGCTCGAAGGACTGGGTGTAGCTGAAGTAGGGGGCGACGCCATCGGCCACTTCGTAGAGAATGCCGGCCCGGCCGGTGAGGGCGCTGTCGTCCTGCTCGGTGGTGGTGCCGCCAGGCAGGCGGCGTTCGGTGCTGCTGGAGGCGGCGTCCCGGCGGAGGCCGAGGAGGATGGTGAGGCGGTCCCAGAATTTCAGGCTGTCCTGGATATAGACGCCAACCTGGCTGCTGGTGTTGTCATTGTCCAGGGTGACGTTGGCGGTGTTGGCGGTGGTGTTGTAGGAGGGATTGAAGACGTCGATGGCGGGAAGCACGCCGCCGCGGTTGACCTGGTCGCCCCAGACGCCGAGGTAATCAACGCCCAGGAGCGCGGTCTGGGTGAGGAAGCCGGTTTCGATTTTGCCCTCGAGGTGGGTATCGATCTGGAATTCCTTCTGGGTGATCTCGGTTTTGAGGGTGCGGCGGTTGAGGCTGCGCAAGTCGGCCTGGAGGCCGGCACTGAACGTGGCGATTTGGGAGACGTCCATGTATTGGTAGCGCCAGTTGGAGCGGAGTTTCCAGTCCTCGTTGAAACGGTGCTCCCCGGACATGCCGAATTTATACTGGGTGAGGTAGGTCCGGTCCGAGTTGGGGACGCCGGTGAAGAGTGAGAGGTCGATCTCACCGTTGGGGTTGGGCTGGACGGTGCCGCGTGCGGGGAGGCCGGCGTTGCGGACCCAGGTGTCGTGCGTGGTGTTGAGGAGGAAAGTCAGGTCCGTGGAGGGGCCGACTTTCCAGGTGAGGGCGGGGGCGAGGTAGAAGCGTTCTTCTTCGACGAAGTCAGTGAAGTCATCCCGGGAGCGGTAAACGCCGTTGAGGCGCCAGAGGACGGTGCGGCTGTCGTTGGCGGGGCCGCCGATGTCGAAGCGCGGCTCGTAATAGGAATCGGAGCCGAGGGTAAGGTCGAGGTCGTAGTGGTTTCTTTCCTGGGGGCGTTTGCTGACCACATTGACGATGCCACCGGGAGCGGCCTGGCCGTAGAGAATGGAGGCGGGGCCTTTGAGCACCTCGATGCGCTCGGCGCCGGTGACTTCGTTTTTGACGTAGGTACTGGAGAGTTTGAGGCCATCGAGGTAGCTGTTGCTGGCGGAGTAGAAGCCACGGATGATCAGGTCGTCGAAGCCCCGGCGGCTGGTGCTCTCGTTGAAGCCCGCGACGTTGCGCAGCGCTTCCGGGACATCTTTGGGCTGCTGGGAGCGGATGAGGGATTGGTCCACCACGGTGACCGAGGAGGGGGTTTCAAAGATGGGGGTGGTGGTCTTGGTGGCACTGGTGGCATCGACGGCCACGAATCCAAAGACGCGCTCGTTTTCAGCCAGAACCACCACTTCGCTCAGGCGGACTTCGTTGGGCGGCACATCGCCCAAGACGGGTTTTTTGAGCTTCTCCTCAGCAGTCGGGGAGGCCGGAGGATTCTGGCTCCAAAGGGAACAGGAGAGGAGAGAGAGCGCGGCAAGAAGGATCAGCGGTTTCATTGTCGCGACGGAGTCTCAACATAAAACCCAATTCGTCAACCCTATTTATGAGAATGGGACTCATCATCGCGACTTACATTTAAACCGAAGAGGGCTTGGGCAAGGATTTATCCGGGGTGGAACCCAGGGTGGCGGCTCCGGGTTTGGCGGCCTTTTCGGCAATGCGGATGAATTCGGCCTGGCAGCGGATGGGTTTGTCCCCGCTGGCGGGTTCGCGGCGGAGGGTGGTGCCCTGCCCGGTGAGCACCCGGGTTTTCAGGGTGTCCGCGCGGAAGGTGGCAATGATTTCCTCGGTCATGCGGCGGCGGATTTTGGGATCGAGGATGGGGAAGATGACCTCGACGCGGCGGATGAGGTTGCGGGGCATCCAATCGGCGCTGCCGAGGTAGATTTCCGGATTGCCGTCGTTTTCAAAGTGGAAGATGCGGCTGTGTTCGAGGAACTGGTCCACGATGGAGTGGACGCGGATGTTTTCGCTGACGCCGGGGAGGCCGGGGCGCAGGCAGCAGATGCCGCGGACGAGGAGTTCGATGGGGACGCCGGCGCCGGAGGCGGCGTAGAGGGCCTCGATGATGTCGCTGTCCACCAGGGAGTTCATTTTGGCGAAAATGCCGGAAGGTTTTCCGGCGGCGGCGTGGGCGGCCTCGCGGGCGATTTTTTCCAGGAAGCGCTCCTTGAGGTCGAAGGGGGCGACCATGAGGTGCTGGAATCCGGGGTAGTCGGACATGCCGGTGAGGGTGTTGAAGAGGGTGGCGACTTCCTGGCAGATGCCGTCGTGGGTGGTGAGGAGGCCGAGGTCGGTATAGAGCCGGGCGGTCTTGGGGTGGTAGTTGCCGGTGCCGAGGTGGACGTAGTGGCGGATGCGGTCTTCATCGCGGCGCACGACCATGAGGACTTTGCAATGGGTTTTGAGGCCGACGAGGCCGTAGAGGACGTGGATGCCGGCATCTTCCATGCGGCGGGCCCAGGCGATGTTGTTGGCCTCGTCGAAGCGGGCTTTGAGTTCGACCAGCACGGTGATCTGCTTGCCTTCCTGGGAGGCATCGATGAGGGCTTTGATGATGGGGGAATCGCCGCTGGTGCGGTAGAGGGTCATCTTGATGGCGAGGACGCGGGGATCGGCGGCGGCGCGCTGGACGAAGTCCACCACAGGGTTGAAACTTTCGTAAGGGTGGTGGAGGAGGATGTCCTGGGTGCGCATGGCCTCATAGAGGTCGGCCTCGCCCTGGAGGGTGGCGGGGGTGACGGGGACGTGCGGGGGGTATTTGAGTTCTTTGCGGGTGTCGAGGCCGCAGAGGGGCATGAGGCGCAGGAGGTTGAGGGGGCCGCTGACGGCGGTGAGGTCGTCCTTGTGCAGTTTGAATTTTTCGAGCAGGAAGGCGCGGACGGGGAGCGGGCAGGTGTCCTCGACTTCGAGGCGGACGGCGTTGCCTTTGTTTCGCTTGCGGAGTTCCTCCTCGATGTGGCGGAGGAGGTTCTGGGCTTCTTCCTCGTCGATGTAGAGGTCGCTGTTGCGGGTGACGCGGAAGGGGTAGGCGCCGAGGACTTTGACGCCGGGGAAGAGGGCATCGACGTGCTCCTCGATGAGGCGGCTGAGGAAGATGAACTCGTGGGTGTGGCCGGTGCGGTTGGGGAGTTCGATGAGGCGGTTGAGGACGCGGGGGACTTGGACGATGGCGTGGCGGTTTTCGGCCTCGGGGCCGGATTTTTCCAGGACGACGATGATGTTGAGGCTTTTATTGAGAAGCTGGGGGAAGGGGTGGCTGGGATCGATGGCCAGGGGGGTGAGGACGGGGAAAACTTCCTTGGTGAAATAGTCGCGCGCCCAGGCGGAGTCCTCGGGGTCGAGGGCGTCCATGGTGAGGAAGCGGATGTTGTTTTCCGCCAGAGCGGGAACGAGCTGGGTGTTCCAGAGGGTGTATTGGTCGCGGACGAACTGGGCGATGCGGCGCTGGATGGCCTGGTGGGCTTCCTGGGCGGAGAGGCCATCGGGGCCGGGATCGTTGGTGTTGGAATCGATCTGCTGCTTGATGCCGGAGAGGCGGATTTCGAAAAATTCGTCCAGGTTGGAACTGGTGATGCAGAGGAATTTGACGCGTTCCAGGAGTGGGGTGGTGGGATCGAGGGCTTCTTCGAGGACGCGCTGGTTGAATTCCAGCCAGCTGAGTTCGCGGTTGTTGAAGTATTCGGGCTTGGTGAAGTCCATGGAAGTGGATGGGTTGGTTTTGGAAATGAATGCGGCCTGGAGGTCCGGAAAGGGGCCGTCTGCGGGGCAGGCCCGGAAGGGAGCCGGCCACGAACGGGACAGGGAAGCTTATAGCGGAGCGGGCGCGGCAGCACACGCCCTTTCGGGTGACATTTGGAAGGCAGGCGGGAAAGCGGCGGGATTCCGGCGCTACTGGGCGGTGGGGATCGCTGAGGGGCGCTCGGCCAGGACAAAGCGTTCGCGATCCGCCAGGTCGGATGCGGTGCGCGGAGCGGGGAAGCCTCTGGCCTTGAGCAGGGCGGCGGCGGTGGCGGGTTGTCCGGGGCCCAGTTCCAGGGCGATGAAAGAGACGCTTGTCCGGAGGGAGGCGATGAGGCGGCGGACGAGGTCCAGGCCGTCGGACCCGCCGCGCAGTGCCAGCTCCGGATCGTGCTTCACTTCGGGGGGGAGTGAGGCCATCTCGGCATCGGTAAGATAGGGAAGATTGGCCACGACGGCGTCCGGGGTGAGGGGGCCGAGCAGGTCGGCCTGGGCCAATTCCACCCGCTCCGTGCCGGGGTGGGCGGATTGGTTGCGGCGGGCCAGATCGAGGGCGGCGGGGGAAACATCGGTGGCGGAAATGCGCCAGGCCGGGAGGGTGAGGGACAGGGCGAGGGCGATGGCGCCGGTGCCGGTGCCGATGTCGGCCAAGTGGCCCGGGGGCCGGTCTTTGAGCGCCTCTGTGGCTAGGTCCACCAGGACTTCGGTTTCCGGGCGCGGCACGAGGGCATCCGGGGTGCAGGCGAGCGTGAGGCCGTGGAACCCGGTGGTGCCGGTGATATGCTGGAGGGGCTCGCCCTCGGCACGGCGCTTGACCAGCGGGCGGAGGGCATCAAGTTCTGCGGGAGTGAGCGTGCGTTCGAATTGCAGGTAGAGCTGCATCCGGGGCATTTGCAGGACATGGGCGAGGAGGCACTCAATCTGCAGCCGGGGGGAGGCGACGCCCTGCTTGGTGAAGTAGTCGGTGGTGCGCTGGATCAGATCGAGCAATTTCAATGCAGGCGATGGTGCCCTGTGGTGCCCTGTTGGCAAGCAGGCAGGGTAGGGCGCTTTGGCGGGGGGGGGCACCGCCCGGCTTTTCATAGCGCAGAAAGCGTCCATAGTCAGGCCAGTCATGCCGTTGTACACCCGTTTGCTGCGTCCCCTGTTTTTTCAATTTGATCCGGAGGCGGTGCACCATTTCAGCATGGCGCTGATGGGCCGGACACCGCTGGCGAAGCTGCTGGCATGGGGGCGGAGCGCGCCGCAGCGTCCGGTGGAGGCCTTTGGCCTGACATTCCGCAATCCACTGGGCCTGGCTGCGGGTTTTGACAAGAATGCGCAGGCTCTGGGGGCATTCTACGACCTGGGTTTTGGCTTCATGGAGGTGGGAACGATCACCCGCCACGCCCAGCCGGGAAACCCGCGTCCGCGCATTTTCCGCTGCCCGGAGGAGCGGGGATTGGTCAACCGGATGGGTTTTCCGAACGATGGGGCCGATGTCCTGGCCGGGCGGCTCGCGGCCTGGCGAGCGCGGCCGGGTTTTCCCATTGGCATCAACTTGGGCAAATCCAAGATCACGGACCTGGATGCGGCCCATGCGGATTACCGCTACTCCTTTGAGCGTCTTTATGAGCTGGGGGATTTTTTCGTGGTCAACGTCAGCTCGCCCAACACTCCGGGGCTGCGCAGCCTGCAGGCGCCGGAGCAGCTGCGTCCGATTCTCCGTGCCCTGCAAGAATTCAACCACTCGGCGCGGAGGAAGCCGCTGTTGTTGAAGATCGCGCCCGATCTGGAGCTGGAGGGGATCGCTGCGCTGCTGCAGCTGATCGATGAGGAAAAACTCGACGGCATCGTGGCGACGAACACCACGCTGGATCATTCCGCCATCGGCCTGCAGGAGAGCGGCGGGCTGAGCGGGCGCCCGCTGGCGCGGAAAAGCACGGAAATCATCCGCTTCATCCACCGGGAGACCGGGGGGCGCCTGCCAATCGTCGGCGTGGGGGGGATTTTCACGGCGGATGACGTGCGGGAAAAATTGGATGCGGGGGCCGCGCTGGTCCAGGCCTATACGGGATTCATTTACCAGGGGCCGGATTTTTGCTGGCAGGTTTTGCCGCGGTGCAATCACGTTTGGTAGCACCGGACAGCCTGGGGGGGATAAATAGGCGCTGGCATTGCGCCCCTACCGACCAAGCCGGGGGCAGTTTACCCGCCTCAGGCGGGTAAACTGCCCCCTTTGCGTACACCCGTTTTGCCGCTGTCCTGATTGCGCGCCTTGCCAGAGTGCGGGTTTTCCTTGCAAGCTTGGGCATGAATGCGCGGCTTTATGCGATCCTGGACACGGGTTATTCCTCTCCGGAGCAGTGGCCGGAGCTGGCGCGGCTGCTGATCCGGGGTGGGGCGGGCATTTTGCAAATCCGGGCCAAGGGTGCCCCACCGGAAGCCATCGCCGGCTGGACAGTGCCCGTGCTGCCGGTGGCTCGAGACGCCGGCGTGCCTCTGATCATCAACGACCATCCGGATTTGGTTCCGCTGACGGGCGCGGACGGCTGCCATATTGGCCAGGACGGCGGACGGCTGGCGTCTGCCCGTGCCGTGGCCGGTCCCGGCAAGCTGGTGGGCCGCTCAACGCATTCTTTGGAGCAGGCCCGGGCGGCGCAGGCGGAAGGGGCGGATTATATCGGTTTTGGCCCGATTTTCCCCACCCCCACCAAGCCCGGGCGCCCCGCGATCGGACCGGAGGCCATCACCGCCATGAGCCGGGAGATCACGGTTCCGGCTTTCTGTATTGGCGGGATCACGCCGGAGAATCTGCCCGGCCTGGTGGCCTTGGGAGCGCGGCGCGTGGTCGTGGTCTCAGCGCTGCTGACGGCGCCGGATCCGGCTGGGGCCGCGCGCCGCTGCCGGGAGCTGCTGGGGGAGTGAATGGGCAAAAAAAAGCCGCCCGGAGTGCGGGCGGCTTGAAAAGAAGAGGGGCGGTCAGCCCTTTTTCAGGAGGGGCAGTCCGGTGCGGTCGTTCTCCGAGACGATGTAGCCTGCGGGAAGGGCATCGAGGGCGCCTTCTTTGATTTCACCGGCGAAGTAGTAGAGGGTGACGGTTTTGCCGCCCTTGAGGGGCTGGTTGCGGCTGTGGAGGAAATAGGTTTTTCCGCTTTTTTTGCTGACGACGCTGAAGGCCATGGTGGGTTCTCCTCGGTTGGGTTTTGGGGGGTGGGGCGGGCAGAGCCCGTCCGTCGGGGGGTTATGGGGATGTTCGGGGGAAGGGGGATGCGGTGCAACCTGAATCTTCCCCCGGACAAGGGTGGGGAAGGCGCAGGCTTAGAGAAGCCCGGCTTCTTTCAAAGTGGCGTAGGCGCCCTTTTTGTCCAGGGTCTTGAGGCCCCGGGCGGAGAGGCGGACGCGGACGAACTTTTTGAGTTCGGGAATCCAGAGGCGCTTTTCCTGCAGGTTCGGCATGAACGTGCGGGGGGTGTTGGAAGTGACGTGGGTGCCGATGCCGCCGAGTTTCTTGGCTTTACCGCTGCGGTTGATGCGGGTGCCGCGGGCGGGCTTGGCTTGGGTGATGGAGCAGACGCGTGCCATGGGAGGGGATTCCGGTAGGGGGGTTATTTGACGAGAAGCAGGTTGCGGGCGCGCTTGATCTCGGAGTTGAGCTTGCGGTGGAGCTTGGAAGGCATGCCGGTGATGCGGCGGGGAAGGATTTTGCCGCTCTCGGTGATGAATTTCTTCAAGAGGTCCGGGTTGCGGTAGTCGAGGGCCTCGACGTTGACGTCGATGCGTTTTTTGGTGGTGGTGCGGCTGGTGCGGCGGCGGCGGGTGCCTTTGCCTTTGACGAGTTTGCTGCCCATAATCGTTAGTCTTTCAGTTTTTGGCTTTCTTCTTCCGAGTCGTCTTCTTCTTCAAAGAAGTTCTCCGCCGAGTCCATGAATTGGGGGGCGGTGTCCCAGCGGTTTTTGCCGCGGTTTTCCCGTTCCATTTGCTCCTGGCATTGGACGGTGTATCGGGCGAAGGGGATGGCTTCGAGGCGCTCGACGGGGATGGCGTCACCGGACATTTCGCAAACGCCGTAGGTGCCGAGTTCGATGCGTTTGAGGGCTTCCTCGATTTCGTAAAGGGCGTCCTGCTCCTGGGAGAGGAGGCTGAGGGCGAAGTCTTTCTCGTAGGCATCGCTGCCGGCATCGGCCTGGTGCATGCCGAAGGCGGAGGAGGGGGCGTTGTCGGTGGACTTGAGGCTGTCCTGGGCGACGCCTTGCATCTGGTCGAGGAGGTGGTCGCGGAGTTCCAGGAGGTTTTTGCGCTGTTTTTCGAGGAATTTGGCGTTGAGGGGCTTGGGCTTTTCACCGGGGGCGCGCTTGACGGCGGGGGCGGCGAAGCTGGTGCGGGTAGGAGCCTTGATGGGGAAGCGGGGTCCGGGACGGGCCGCCGGGGGGGCTGGGGTGGACTTGGCGGCGGGCTTGGGGGTGGATTTGGCCGGGGCCGCCTTTTTGGCCGCCGGCTTGGCGGCGGGCTTGGTTTTGGCGGGGGCGGGCTTTTTGGCCGCCGGCGCCTTGGCTTTGGCTTTCGCCTTGGGCTTGGCAGCGGGCTTTTTGGAGCCTTTGGCCTTGGATTTTTTGTCTTTCTTCCCGGACATAAGAGGGAATGTGTCTAGCGCACGAGTTTGGATATGCCAACAGATATTTTCACCCGTCCACGGTAAAGGCGTGGGGAATGAGGGTGCATTCGGCCCGGCCATCGTCGTGGAGGAGGACCTCTACGATGTCGAAACGCTGGGGGATGGAGGGGTCTCCGAGTTCCTGGACGTAGGCCTGGGCGGTGCGGATGAGGCGGCGCTGCTTGGAGCGGTGGACGGCGGAGGCGGGGCGGGCGAGGGCGTCCGCAGCGCGGGTTTTGACCTCGACGAAGACGAGGGTGTGTTCATGGCGGCAGACGATATCGATCTCGCCCCAGCGGGTGGCGTAGTTGCGGACAAGGATTTTATAGCCGGCGCGGCGGAGGGTGCGGGCGGCTTCATGCTCGCCCAGGGTGCCGCGGGCGGCGCGTTCAGCGCGGGAAGGGAAGGCCGAGCTGCGCCACCGGCGCAAACGAGCGGCGATGGTGCGGAGTGGGGCCGTGGGCGGCCAGAGCCCGGAGGTGGGCGGCGGTTCCGTAGCCTTTGTGGCGGGCGAATCCATGGGCGGGGTGCTCGCGGTCGAGGGCTTCCATGATGCGGTCGCGGGATTCTTTCGCAAGGATGGAGGCGGCGGCGATGGAGAGGCAGGCGGCATCCCCGCCGATGATGGCGCGGGCGGGAGTGGGGAGGGTGGGGAGGCGGTTGCCATCCACCAGGATGAAGTCCGGGGCTGTGGACAGGGAGGCCACGGCGCGCTGCATGGCCAGGAGGGCGGCTTGGAGGATGTTCAGGCGGTCGATCTCCGCGGCGGAGGCGTTGGCGGTGGCCCAGAGGACTGCGGGATGGCCGGTGAGGTGGGTGTGGAGGCGCTGGCGGGCGGCGCGGGTGAGTTTCTTGGAGTCATCCAGGCCGGGGGGCAGGGCGCTGCGGTCCAGGAAGATGACGGCGGCGGCGGTGACGGGGCCGGCCAGGCAGCCGCGCCCGGCCTCGTCCACGCCCGCGATGAGGCGGTGGCCCTGGGATTGGGCGGTGTCTTCGTGGGACCAGGTGGGCATGGAACGGTGATTAAGTGATTGAGGGATTGAGTGATTGAGGGGGAAAGCGAAACGCCCGGGCTGTGCGGAGCCCGGGCGTTGGGAGAAGGCAGGGAGTGGCCGGGGTTTATTCGGCGGATTCGCTCTCGGTCTTTTTGACCTTTTTGGCGTTTTTAGCCGCCTTGGTCTCGGCGTTGTCCTCGGCTTTGACGGTGAGGGCGCCTTTGAGGCCGCGGAGGTGGTAGAGTTTGGCACGGCGGGCACGGCCAGGGGTTTCGACCACGATTTTCTCGATGAAGGGGGAGTGGACGGGGAAGACGCGCTCGACGCCCTCGCCGTAGCTGATGCGGCGGACGGTGAAGCTTTCGTTGATGCCACGGCCTTTGCGTCCGATGACGACGCCGGCGTAGATTTGGGTGCGTTCCTTGTCGCCTTCTTTGACGCGGGTGGAGACTTTGACCCAGTCGCCCACTTTGAAGTCGGCGACTTTTTGTTTCATTTGTTCGGATTCGATTTTTTCGATCAGTTTCATGGTATTGGCCTTTCTTTAAGAGGGGGACGGGGTGAGAAGGTCCTGGCGGCGCTGGCGGGTGCGGGTGCGGGCCTGTTCATGGCGCCAGGCGGAGATGGCGGCGTGATTGCCGGAGAGGAGGATGTCGGGCACGCGGCGTCCGCGGAATTCGACCGGGCGGGTGTATTGCGGGCCTTCGAGCAGTTCGGAGGAAAAGCTTTCGGAGCCGGCGGAGTCCTCGTTGCCGAGGACGCCGGGGAGGAGGCGGACGACGGCGTCGATGACGACGAGGGCGGGGAGGGTGCCGTTGGTGAGGACGTAGTCGCCGATGGAGAGTTCTTCATGGACCCAGCCCTGGCGGACGCGCTCATCGATGCCCTCGTAGTGGCCGGAGAGGATGAGGAGGCGGGGCAGGCGGGAGAGGGCCTGGGCGCGGGCCTGGGTAAACGGGGTGCCTTCCGGGGTCATGAAAATGACGTGGGCGGGGGCGGGTTCCATGGCTTGGACGGTTTCGATGGCCTCGACAAGGGGTTCGCACATCATGACCATGCCGGGACCGCCGCCGTAGGGGCGGTCATCGACGGTGCGGTGCTTGTCGTGGGTGTAGTCACGGATGTTGTGGCGGCGGATGGCGGCTTTGCCGGAGGCTTGGGCGCGGTGGAGGATGCTGGCCTGGAGGGGGCTCTCCATCATTTCCGGGAAGAGGCTGAGGACGTCGATGGTCACGGCCGGGGGTGGCCGCTAGGCGGCGGGGTTGTCCACGACTTCCAGGCGGACCTGGCGGCCATCGCGGGCGGCGGCGGCCTGGAGGAGGCTGCGGATGGCGCCGATGGTTTTGCCGTGCTTGCCGATGACGCGCCCGATATCGGCGGGGTTGAGGCGGACGTAGAAGGTGGTGGTGCCATCCTGGTCCACCTCCTCGACGTCCACTTCGTCCGCAAAAGTGACCAGCGATGAGACGACGTATTCAACGAAGTATTTCATCGCGGCTTGGGTGCGCAGGCCGAAGGACGCGGCGGGGAGCCGGGTCAGGCGGCGGCGGCGGCCTTTTTGCGGGTTTTCTTGATCAGGCTGGTGACGGTCTCAGAAGGCCGGGCGCCTTGCTTGATCCAATAATCCACGCGCTCGAGCTGGAGGGGGGATTCCTGGTTTTTGCCGAGGGGGTCGTAAGAACCCACGGATTCGATGAATTTGCCGTCGCGGGGGCTGCGTTTGTCGGCCACCACGACACGGTAGAAGGGACGGTTTTTGCCGCCTTCGCGCCGGAGTCGGATCACTACTGCCATAATTTCGGTTTCCTGGTTGCGGTTGGTTCCTTAGAAGGCGCGACCACGGAGCATCTTTTTCAGCTGCTCTTCCGGGCGCCCGCCTCGGGTGAGTTTGCCCATCATTTTCTTCATCGCACGGAAGCGATGGAGCAGCTGGTTGACTTCCGTGACGGAGGTGCCGCTGCCGAGGGCAATCCGCTGCCGGCGGCGGGCGCTGATGAGGTCGGGCTGGCGGCGTTCCTGGGGGGTCATGGACCCCAGGATGGCTTCCGTCCGTTTCAGGCCGCGTTCGTCGATTGCGGAATTGGAAACACTACCCATGCCCGGTATCATGCCAAGCACATTCTGCAAGGGGCCGAGTTTCTTGACCATGCGCATCTGGTCTTGGAAGTCCTGGAGGTCGAAGGACTGCTTTTTGAGTTTTTCCTCCAGGCGGGCGGTGTCTTCGAGGTCGATGGATTCCTGGACTTTTTGGGCCAGTCCGTAGAGGTCGCCCATGCCGAGGAGGCGCTGGACGAGGCGTTCGGGCTGGAAGGGCTCGAAGTCGGCGATCTTTTCGCCGGTGCCGAGGAATTTGATCGGGCAGCCGGTGACGTCCTGGAGGGAGAAGGCGGCGCCGCCGCGGGCATCACCGTCGAATTTGGAGAGGATGAGGCCGGTGAGGCGGGCGCGGGCGTGGAAGGCCTGGGCGACGCCGACGGCGGCCTGGCCGAGGGCGGCATCGGCCACCAGGAGGCATTCCTGGGGGCGGATGGCCTCAAGAGCGGCGGAGAGTTCTTCCAGGAGGGCGTCATTGACCTCGGTGCGTCCGGCCAGGTCATAGAGGATGACGGAGGCGGAGGCACCGCGGGCGGCCTCAGACGCGGCGGCCAAGTGATCGGTTAGGGATACGCCGGGGGCGGGGAGGAAGGCGGGGACGCCGGCTTGGGCGGCGAGGGTGGCCAGCTGGGCGGCGGCGGCGGGGCGGGCGAGGTCCGCGGCGACGAGGAAGGGGCGTTCGCGCCGGTCTTTGAGGTGGAGGGCGAGCTTGGCGGCGGAGGTGGTTTTGCCCGCGCCATTGAGGCCGCAGAGGGCGATGCGGAGGGGGCGGGCGGGATCCAGGGCGGTGCCACCGGATTGGAAGAGGGCGATGAGTTCGTCGTGGATGATTTTGACGAAGAGGTCGCCGGGGCGGATGCTTTGCTGGACTTCCTGGCCGAGGGTTTGTTCTTTGACGCGGTCGCAGAAGCGCTTGGCGACCTGGTAGTTGACGTCGGCGGCGAGGAGGGCCATGCGGACCTCGCGCAGGGCTTCGGCGGTATTGGCCTCGGTCAGCTTGCCGTAGCCGCGGACATTGCGGAAGACTTGCTGGAGTTTTTCGGCCAGGGCGTTCATGGGGTGGTCCATGGTCCTTGGTCCGCGGTCCTTGGCAAGAGGAAAGGGGGGGCGGGATATTGCGGGTGGGCTGTCTATCTACGCCGCTGGAGTGGGGGCGGGAGGGGCCATGAGGACGGGATCGGCTTCCACGGCCTCGAGGATTTGGTGGAGAATCCAGGTGTGGAGTTCCTGGATGCGGGCGGTGGTGGAGCTGGGGACGATGACTTCATGGTCGGCCACGCCCTTGGTTTTCCCTCCGTCTTTGCCCAGGAGGGCGATGGTGGTGGCGCCGCGGGCTTTGGCGGTGCGGAGGGCGCGGAGGCAATTTTCGGAGTTGCCACTGGTGGTGAAGGCGATGAGGACATCACCGGGGCGGGCAAAGGCCTCGACCTGGCGGGCGAAGACCTCGTCGTAGGACCAGTCATTGGCGATGCAGGTCATGGCGGCGGCATCGGAAGCGAGGGAGATGGCAGGGAGTGCGCGGCGGGGGTTTTTGTATTTGCCGGTGAGTTCCTCGGCGAGGTGGGCGGCGTCGGTGGCGCTGCCGCCATTGCCGCAGGTGAGGAGCTTGCCGCCGGCGCGGAGGCAGGCGGTGATGGGCGGGAGGATGGCGGCGACCTGGGGGAGGATGGCCTGGCAACGGACGGTGAGTTCTTGCAATTCGCGGAGCTGCCCGGAAAGATGTTCCATGCTCATGGAGTTTCTAGCCCGCGGGCGCGCTTTGTCATGAAATTAATGGACCGCTACCTGCTGGGCCTGCTGCTGGGCTCTTTCGGTTTCTGCCTGCTGGCTTTTTATTTTCTGTTCATTCTGGCGGATCTTTTCGACTCGCTGGGGGATGTGATCAAGAACAAGGCGGGCTGGTGGGTGCTGGTGCAGTATTACAGCATTCCGGCGCCTTACATTTTCCAGCTGATCGTGCCGGCGGCGTTTTTTCTATCGGTAATTTATGTGCTGGTGACGTGGTCCTCATCGCGGGAGCTGGTGGCGCTGCAGGCAGGGGGGGTGAGCCTGCACCGGGTGGCGGTGCCGGTGTTTCTGGCGGGGCTGGGGGTGATGGCGCTGCAATACGGTCTTTTTTTTCATTTGTCACCCCAAGCGGGGCAGCGGCGGCAGGCGATGGAGGACCAGATTGAGAAGCGGACGGGGCGCGGGGAGCGGTTTCCGGCAGTGGTTTATAAGAATCCGACCACGGGGGCGCTGTGGTTTGCGCAGGAGATTGATTTGAAGGAACGGACGCTGAAGCAGGCGGAGATCGTGCTGATGGATGATCTGGGGCGGGACCGGATGAAGATTTTTGCGGCGCGGGGGCGTTATACGGAGGAGGGTTTTTGGGACTTTGCCGGGGTGCGGCGGGTGGATTTTTCCCGGGACGGGACGGCCGCGGTGCCGCAAGACCTGGCGCAGATGGATGCTCCGTTTTTGAATGAGAGCCCGGAGCAGCTGGTGGCGGTGCTGCGCCCGGCCTCGGAGATGTCCTGGCCGGAATTGTCGGCTTTCATCCATGCCCCCTATCAACCGGCGCCTTCGCGGATGGCGCCCTACCGGACGGAGCATCTGCACCGGATGGCGTATCCGTGGCTGGTTCCGGTGCTGGTGCTGTTTGCGTTTGCGCTGGCGGTGACGCATGACCGGCGGAGCATGGCGGGAACGGTGTTCCGGTGCATTTTGGTGCTGGCGGGCCTGCTGGTGTGGATGCAGCTGTCACTGGCGCTGGGCAATGGGAAGCGCATCCCACCGTGGCTGGCGGCCTGGAGCCCGGTGTTGATTTTTGGCGCGGCGGGTCTGTGGCTGTTTGCCGAAAGGACCGGGTGGCTGTGGAATCTGCGCCATTACATCGGCCAGGGCAGGGCGGGGGCCTGAGGCATGAGGGTTGTGCGGAGTCCGGAAGCGATGCAGCGGATGGCCCTGGCCTGGAAGCGGGCGGGGGTGCGGGTGGGCCTGGTGCCGACCATGGGCGCGCTGCACGTGGGGCATTTGAGCCTGGTGAGGCTGGCACGGAGGCGTGCGGACGTGGTGGTGATGAGCATTTATGTGAACCCGGCGCAGTTCGGGCCCAAGGAAGATTTTGCAAAATATCCGCGTCCCTATGCCCGGGACCGGAAGCTGGCGGAGGGAGCCGGAGTGGATGTGCTGTTTGTGCCGCGGTCGCTCTATGCAGAGGACGCATCGACAATGGTGGAGGAGAGCGAACTGTCGCAGGGGCGGTGTGGGGCGAGCCGTCCGGGGCATTTCCGCGGGGTGGCCACGGTGGTGGCGAAGCTTTTGCTGCTGGTGCTGCCGGAGGTGGCGGTTTTCGGGCAGAAGGACGCGCAGCAGTGTGACGTGATCGCGCGGATGGTGCGCGATCTGCATCTGCCGGTGAAGGTGCTGCGGGCGCCGGTGGTGAGGGATGGGCGCGGGCTGGCTCTGAGTTCGCGCAACCGCTACCTGGGCGCGGAGGAATACGAGCAGGCGCTGGCGCTGCCGCGGGTGCTGGCGGCGGTGCACCGGATGAAGCCTGCGGCCGCAGTGCGGGAGGCCCGCCGGCAGCTGGAGCGGGCGCCGGGTGTGCGGGTGGACTATGTGGAGGCGGTGAACGGGCGGCTGTGCGCCGCGGTATTCGTGGGGCGGACGCGGCTGATCGACAATGTGGCGCTGAAGGTGAACGGAGAGATCCGTTAGAGAATCTCGGCGGAGTGGAGGACTTCGGGCGGAGAGGAGGGGTCCGGCTGGAAGAGGAGGGCGCCGTCGGCGGCAATATCCCGGAGGATGCCGGTGCGGGGGCCGGAAGGGGTGAGGATGCGGACGGTGCGGCCGAGGCTGGTGCAATGGCTTTTCCAGGCTGCGAGGACGGCTTCCCAGGGTTCTTGAAGCACACCGGTGAGGGATTGGAGCACGCGGGCGGCGGTTTCGTCCAAATCCCAGGTGCGTCCGGTCAGGGCGAGGAGGGAGGCGGCGGTGGGGCGCAATTCCGGCGGGAAATCGGCTTCCTTTTGGTTGAGGTTGATGCCGATGCCGATGACCGCGTAGTCGAGGCGTCCGGAGGCGCTGCCGCCCTCGGTGAGGATGCCGCAGAGTTTTTTTTCTTCCCAGAGGATGTCATTGGGCCACTTGATGTGGAGGGGGAGCCCGGTGAGGGAGGTGAGGGCGCGGTGGACCGCCAGGCCGGCGGCCAGAGTGAGGCGTGGGGAGGAATGGCCGGTTTGGCCGGGACGGATGAGGACGGAGAAACAGAGGCTGTCGCCGGGACGGGATTCCCAGATGCGCCCGAGGCGCCCGCGTCCGGCGGTTTGGTGGCGGGCGAGGATGACGGTGCCATGGGGCGCCCCCTGGCGCGCCGCTTCCAGTGCTTCATCGTTGGTGGAGGCGGCCTGGTCAAGAATCCGGATCAACCGGGCCCAGGGGTGGGCGCAAGCCTCGAGCTGTCTGGCCAGGTCCATGGGGGAGGGGGAGGATCAGTTGATTTTGCTGCCGACGAGGGAATCGCTGGCACAGCGGAAGCCGATGTAAGGCTGGGCGGTGTTCTCCGGCTGGGGGACGCGATAGTGGTTGGGGACCAGAGCGGGCGTGTTGAAGTTGCCGCCGCGGACAACACGCTGTTCATCTTTCAGAGGGCCGTATTCAGGCAGGGCGGTGACCCATTCGCTGACGTTGCCGCCGAGGTATTTGACGCCGAAGGGGCTGGTGTCCTTGATTTTTTGGCGGAAGGCATTGACCGCAGCGGGTCCGCGGAATCCATCCACGCCGGCTGCTTTGATGTTTTTGTTTTCATCATCGTTCATGTCCAGGCCGGTATTGGTGAAGTTGCGGTCGGTCTCCTTGCCCCAGGGGAAGGGGAGGGCCTCGTCTCCGGCGGCGGCCCGCTGCCATTCCGCCTCGCTGGGCAGGCGCTTGCCGGCCCATTTGGCGTAGGCATAGGCATCGGCGTAATCGATGTTGAAGACGGGGTGGTCGCGGGTGAGTTTTTCGCCCACACGGGCGTAGAAGGTGTTGGTGCGGACGGATTTCATCATGCCATCCCAGTCCACGGGGCGGAAATTTTCTTTGAACCCTTGCCAGTCCGGAGGCAGGTAAGGCTTGGTGTCCTGGCCCTCGACGGCGGCGAGGAATTTTTCGTACTGGCCGATGGTGGTTTCGTATTCGTCGATGTAAAAGGCTTTGACTTCGATTTCTTTGCCGCCGGCTTTGACGGTGCCCGCGGGGATCAGAGCCTGGCCTTGGAAATTGGTGGCGGGGACTTCGAGGACAACGCCGAAGAGGACTTTGTAGAGAATGAAGATCGTGGAGATGGTAAGGGCAATCGTGCCGGCGATGAGTGCGTAAAAGGAGGTTTTGCGGGCCTTGGAGATTTCCTGCTGGGCGACAAGGGCTTCCTGGCGCTGGGGCACGAATTTTTCCGGGGCGAGGGCGAGGTCGATGGACTGGGATTGGGAAGCGACGTGGGTGAGGCTGGTGGAGCCATTTTCCATCGAGTCCAGCAGGGCGGCGAGCTGGGGATCGAAAGGTTCGTCCGGGGGGATGAAGCTGCGCAGGAAGCGGGCGAGGGTGGCGATTTCCGAGGCCTCGTCCGGCACCGTGCTGGAGCGGGGAAGGGCGGTGTTGAGCATTTTGATCACGCCTTCCGAGGAGAGGGTGATGTGGGCGGCGCTGATGGGCTGGTGCGGCGTGCTGTTCATCCGCATGTGGAGCAGGGTGGAGGAGGCGGTGTTGAGCACGCGGGCAAGGAGGCGGGCATCGAAGGTGAAGTCCTGGAGGGCCAGCTCAAAAAGGGTGGGGGAGGTGACGGGCTCCTGGGAAAGGAAGAGGCGGCCCTGGACTTCGTTTTCCTCGTAAATGGCGTAAATGTTGGGATGGATGTTGCCGGCCTGGGCGCGGACGAGCTGGCGGAAGGCGTCTTTTTCCTCGGCGGAAGCGGTGGCGGGCTGGATGTTGAGGAAGACTTCGCGGCGGATGGCGGGCTGGTAGGCGGCGTAGGTGCGGGCCATGTAGGTGAGGCCCTGGATTTCCCGAATTTGATAGTCTCCGAAGTTCTGGCCGCGCAGGTCCTCGGCGTAGGCGGCGATGTGTTTGAGGATGGTGGCGGCGTCCTCCATGCCGTGGACGGAGGGGAAGGGGAAGAAGGCGGGGAGGAGGGCCTGGATGTCGTAGGCGGAAACGATGATGGGGGCCAGCCGGGGGTTGGCCAGGCTGAGGCTGAGGATGACCTCGGAGATGTCCCCGCCGTCCCAGACCAGCTCGGTGAGGAGCAGGGTGTTGGTGGGGGAGTCGGCGGCGGCGGCGTAGAGGGTCTCGAGGTCGGGGCAGACGGTGATGGAAGGATTGAAACCGCCGGATTGGACGACCTGGATGAGGTAATCGGAATGGGCGGAATCGGGGTAGGCGAGGATCAGGTGGAAGGGCGCGCTGGCAGAACTCATGCGGGGATGGAGGGCATTAAACGCGGCAGCACGAAGTGAAACAAGCGCTTAATGCAGTTCTGGAGGAAGAAGGGGGAGGAGTTTTTTGACCTCCTGGACTGCGCTGCGGTGGCAGACCAGGACGGCGTCCGGGGTCTCGACGACGACGAGGTCTTCCACACCGCAGAGCGCGATGGTGCGGCCCTGGGAGACGGTGATGTTGCGGCGCGAGTCCAGGGCGGCGATGGGGCCGAGTGATGTGTTGGAGTCCGGATCGGACGGCAGGTGGGAGGGGAGGGCGGTCCAGGTGCCGATGTCGTCCCAGTCGAAGCGGGCGGGTATGGCGGCGACTTGGCGGGCTTTTTCCATGACGGCAAAATCGACGGAGAGTTTGGGCAGGCTGGGGAAGTGGGAGGCGATGAAGCTATCCTGGGCGGCCGGCTGGGTGGGGAAGGCTTCGATGAATTGCGCCAGCTCCGGGGCGCAGCGGCGTGTTTCTTCGAGGAATGCAGATGCGCGCCAGACGAAGATGCCCGCGTTCCAGTAATGGATGCCGGATTCGAGGTAGCTCTGGGCGGTTTCGAGGCCGGGTTTTTCGACAAAGCGGCGGACGGCGAAGGCCTCTGGGGCCCCGGGGATGGGCTCGCCGGCTTCGAGGTAGCCAAAGCCGGTGGCAGGGTGGGTGGGGCGGATGGCGACAGTGACCAGGTGGGAACCGGAGTGGGCGAGGGAGATGGCGGACTCGAGGTCCTGGCGGAAGACATCGTCCTGGGGAATCCAGGGGTCTGCGGGGAGGAGAACGACGACAGAGCCGGGGTGGGAGGCGTGGGCCAAGGCGGTGGCGAGGGCGCAGGCGGGCCCGGTGTCGCGCCGGGCCGGCTCGGCAATGACCGGGATGCCGGGGCAGTGGTTGCGGGTGGGTTCGGCAAGCGCCTCATTGGTCAGGATGCGGAGTGCGCCCTCCGGGCAGAGAGGGGCCGCGCGCTGGATGGTGCGCTGGAGGAGGCTGGGTCCGCCGAGAAGGGAAAGGAATTGTTTGGGATGATGCTTGCGGCTGAGGGGCCAGAAGCGTTCGCCACTGCCGCCGGCGAGGATGAAGACATGGGTGGAGGGGGAGGACGCAACGGCTGCCATGCATCCATGGAACCACGGCCACGCCATGCATCCAAGCGAAAGCGGCCCGGGCGAATCGGAACTGCGAAGGCATGCGGAGCCCTCATCTTTCGGGATTCTGAAAATTTTCTGGAATGCATTGCTTGGTCAGCCCTCCCAAGTTCATGAAATGGTCCGCAGGCATTCTTCTTCTTCTCAGCCTGTCTTCACCCCTCTTCGCCGAGGGGCGGAGTGAGTCCTTCGTCCTGGGTGCGGGTTGTTTCTGGTGCGTGGAAGCGGTCTATGAGCAGCTGCCCGGGGTGCTGGAGGTGGAATCGGGCTATGCGGGCGGGCCGGAAAAAATCCCACCTACAGCCAGGTTTCCGGAGGCCGCACCGGGCATGCCGAGGTGGTGAAAATCACCTATGACCCCGATGCCATCTCTTTGGAGACCCTGCTGGATTGGTTTTGGAAAATCCACGATCCCACCGATCCGCGCGGTGTCTGGCCGGACTTCGGCCCGCCCTACCGGTCGATTCTCCTGCCCGCGGACGAAGGCCAGCGGAATGTGGTGGAACGTTCGAAGGCGGCGGCGGAAGCCCGCCTGGGAACTATTGCCACCCAGGTGGTGCCGTTGGCGGGGACCTATTTCCCGGCCGAGGCCTATCATCAGGACTATGCGAAGCGCAATCCGGGCGACCGCTATGTCCGGCGGGTTGCGATTCCCAAGCTGAAGAAGCTGGGGCTGTCCACGCCCTGAAGATTTCCCATCAAGCAAATCCCCATACCCCAATGCAAATCCGCATATGAAAACACCCATCATGACTCTGGCTGCGCTGGCCGTGCTGGCCCTGCACACCGCCCAGTCGGAATCGAAAATCCTGGCCAACGTGGACAAGTCCGGCGTGGGCGTGCAAGGCTACGACCCGACGGCGTTTTTCACCGAGGGCCGCCCGGTCAAGGGCGATCCTTCCCACGCCAGCACCTACCGCGGAGTGACTTACCATTTTGCCTCCTCTGCGGCCAAAGTCCGTTTTGACGCCGGTCCGGCGGATTACGAGCCGCAGTTCGGCGGTTACTGTGCCTACGGCGTTTCTCGGGGCAGTGCCTCGCCGATCCAAGTGGAAGCTTTCCAAATCGTGGACGGACGCCTGCTGCTGCAATACAGCGGAAAGGTGCGAGATCTGTTCAACGCAGACGCGGCGGGAAACCTGAAGCTGGCCGACGAAAAATGGCCCGCGTTGGTGGAGAAAAAAGGCCAAGCCGCCCGCTGAGCCGGGCGTTGGAAAGAAAGAGTGCCATGAAGGCGTTCTCCCGTTCCGGATCGGCGGAGCCGCGCTGCCGGGGAGATTCGGCCAGCGGCCCCGCCGGATGTTGCTAGATCAACAGGATGTTGCGTGTCCGGCGCGGATTCAGGGGCGCGGGCTGTCCGGGAAGCTCAGGTAGGTGGGGCGCTTGAGGACGTTTTCGTATTGTTCCAGCCAGTGCATGCCCTCGTTGGGGCGGACGACATCGGCCCGGATGGCGGCGTCGATCTGGGCCTTCATCATGCGGCTGAGCTGGGAGGTCTCGTATTGCACGTCCGCCAGGACTTGGCCGATGGTGTAGCCGGGGATGACTTCCTCGATGTAAAAGCGGTCGGGCTCGTCATCGTCCAAAAAGACGTGGACTTCGGTGACGGGGCCGAAAAGGTTGTGGAGGTCGCCCATGACATCCTGGTAGGCACCCATGAGGAAGAAGCCGAGGACGTAGGTCTGGCCGTTGAGGGCGTGGAGGGGGAGGGTCTCCCGGACGTCGAAGTCGTCGATGAAGCGGTCGATCTTGCCATCGCTGTCGCAGGTGATGTCCACGAGGGTGGCTTCGTGGGCGGGGGCCTCGTCGAGCCGGTGGATGGGGGCGATGGGGAAGAGCTGGTCGAGGGCCCAGTGGTCGATGAGGGATTGGAAGACGGAGAAGTTGCAGAGGAACTGGTCGCCGAGCTGGGTTTTGAGTTCGCGCACTTCTTCGGGGATGGATTTGGCGCCGTTGAACTGGCGGACGGTCATTTCCGCGAGGTGCCAGAAGGCGGTTTCGATCTTGGCCTTGGTTTCCAGGTCGAGCAGGCCGAGTTCGAAGCGGGAGTGGGATTCTTCCTTGATCTGGAGGGCCTGGTGGAGGCTCTCGCGGCGGTTGCGCTTGTTGAGGCCGGAGATGAGTTTGCCGAGGTCCTGGACGAGTTTGTGGTCTTCGGGGGCGGGGGAGACGGGGGAGCCTTTGGTTTTCTCGATGGTGCCGAAGACATCGACCAGGAGGACGGAGTGATGGGCGACGGTGGCGCGTCCGCTCTCGCTGACGATGTTGGGGTGGGGGACGTTTTCCTCGGCGCAGATGGCAGAGATGTTGGAGACGATGTCGCGGGTGTATTCGTCGAGGGTGTAATTGGTGGAGCTTTCGCTGGAGGTGCGGGAGCCGTCGTAATCGACGCCGAGGCCGCCGCCGACATCGAGGTATTTGAGGTGGAAGCCGAGCTGGTGGAGCTTGGCGTAGTAGCGGGTGGCCTCGCGGACGGCTTTTTTGACGGTGAGGATGTCGGGGATTTGGGAGCCGACGTGGAAGTGGAGGAGCTGGAAGGCATCGACCATGTTGTGCTCGCGGAGCATCTGGGCGGCGGCGAGGAGGTCGGCAGTGGAGAGGCCGAACTTCGCGCCTTCACCGCCGGAGAGGGCCCATTTGCCGGCGCCTTTGGTTTGGAGGCGGACACGGACGCCGATGAGGGGCTGGACGCCGAGTTTTTCGGCCTGCTCGATGATGCGCTGGAGTTCCTCGAGTTTCTCCACGACCATGATGATCTGCTTGTTGAGCTTGCGCCCGAGGAGGGCCATCTGGATGAATTCGGGGTCTTTGTAGCCGTTGCAGATTAGGAGGGACTCGGGGTCCTGGTGGATGGCCAGGCCGGCCATGAGTTCAGGCTTGCTGCCGACTTCGAGGCCAAAGTGATAGGGGCGTCCGGCGTCGGTGATTTCCTCGACGACTTCGCGGAGCTGGTTGACTTTGATGGGGAAGACGCCGCGATAAACGCCGGTGTAGCCGGTTTCCTGGATGGCGGTGGCGAAGGCCTCGTTGATGGCACGGACGCGGTGGCGGAGGAGGTCCTGGAAGCGGATGAGGAGTGGGAAGTTGAGGCCGCGGGCGCGGGCTTCCGCAGCGACTTTGTGGATGCTGAGTCCGGCGCCTTCGGCCTGGAGGGGGTGGACGGTGATTTCGCCGGCCTCGTTGATGTTGAAGTAGCCGCCGCCCCAGCGGTCGATGTTGTAAGTGGCGCGGGCCTGGTCGATGGTCCAGGCGGCATCGGATTTCTGCATCGCGAAAGGTTTACTGCCCTGGGGCGGGATTGCAATGGGCGGGATGAAAAATTTTGGCGTCGGACGGGGAGGGGGTTTCTTGTCATTCCGCAAGGGGGCGCTATGGGTGGGGGGTGGATGTGCTGCATGAAGTGAGGATAGTGGGGCTGGTGCCATCGAGCTCCGGCATCGCGGTGTTTCTGGGCAACGAGGAAAAAACGTTCAGCATCCACGTGGACCAGGGGGTGGGGACGAATATTGCCATTCTGCTGAAGGGGCAGAAGCGGGAACGCCCGCTGACCCATGATTTGATCGGCCTGATTTTCCAGTCTTTCGGCATTTCCGTGGAGCGGATTGTGATCAACGACCTGCGCAACGACACCTATTACGCGCGGATCACGCTGAAAGCGCGCAATGAGGTGCACAACAAGATCACGGAGATCGATGCGCGTCCGAGCGACTGCCTGGCGATTGCGCTGCAAGCGGGCAAGCCGGTCTTTGTGGCGGAGCGGGTCTGGGCGCAGGTGGTGGACATCACCAAGCAATTGGAGCAGATGAAGGAAAAACTGGAGGAAGGGGGGGAAGAGGACGACGAGGAGGGGGAAGAAGAAGGGGAAAAATGAGCGGCAAAGCGGCGAGTGATTCGGGCAGGCTCTTAGAGAAATTTGGTTTTGCCACCTGAATGACACATGAGGGTTCCAGCATGCGGCGCATGCGCCGACTTTGCCTGGTGACTGAAACCTTTCCTCCGGAGGTCAACGGGGTAGCGATGACGCTGCAGCGGCTGTGCCGGGAGTGGGTGCGGAGAGGGATCGAGGTGCAAGTGGTGCGGCCCCGGCAGGCGCGGGAGCGGGAAGCAGGGGGTGGGCGGCCCTGGGAGGAATTGCAAGTGGGGGGATTTCCGATTCCGGAGTATCCGGAGGCAAGGATTGGCGCGTGGGCGTGCGGGCGGCTGCGGCGGGCTTGGGGGGAGCGGCGTCCGGACTGGGTGCATATTGCGACTGAGGGGCTTCTGGGCTGGAGCGCGCGGCGGGCGGCTCAGGGGCTGGGGATTCCCCTGGTGACCAGCTTTCACACGAATTTTCATGATTATGCGCAGCATTATGGAGTGGGGCTGTTGCGCCCGGTGGTGGCGGCCTATTTGCGGGCTTTCCACAACGGGGGATCGCTCTGCCTGGTGCCGGATGAGGAGTTGAGGCAGGAGCTGGAGGCCTTGGGCATCCGGCGGACGGGAAGAATGGGGCGCGGGGTGGATGTGGGCCTGTTTGATCCGGCGCGGCGGGATCCGGAGCTGCGCCGGAGCTGGGGTGCGGGGCCGGAGGATCCCGTGGTCGTGCATGTGAGCCGGGCGGCGGCGGAAAAAAACATTCCGCTGGTCATCGAGGCCTGGAGGGCCTGCCGGCAGCGGCATCCGCGGTGCCGGCTGGTGTTGGTGGGCGGCGGGCCGGAGGAAGCGGCGCTGCGGCGGATGTGTCCGGAGGCGGTGCATGCCGGGATGCGGTTTGATGAGGATTTAGCCCGGCACTATGCCTCGGGCGACTTGTTCTTTTTTGCCAGCGAAACGGAGACCTACGGCAATGTGGTGATGGAAGCCATGGCCAGCGGATTGGCGGTGCTGGCTTATGACTATGCGGCGGCGGGCCAGCACATCCGGAACGGGGCCAATGGATTCACGGTGGCAAAGGGAGACCGGGAGGCGTTCTGCAGGAGAGGGGTGGAGCTGGCGTGGGAAGTCCGCGCCTTGGATAGGCTGCGGCAAGAAGCCCGTGCCACTGCGGCCGGGCTGCCCTGGTCCGGCGTGGTGGATGCCTATTTGGGGGATGTGGCCGCGTTGCCCGCTTTCCAGCCCGCCGGGGATGAGCCGGAGGCCACGGCCTCTGCCAGTGCGGCTTGACGGGCGTCCCAGTGGCGGATGGTCTGGGCCTGGACACGGGCTTTGCCCAGGGTGCGGTGGGCAGGGGCGGCCGCGATCAGGATGAGGCCGGAGAGCGCGCCCAGAGCACAAAGGCATTCCAGTGGGGAAAGTCCCCGGCGGCTGGGGGAACGGCGCATAAGTTATTTCTACCACAATTTTCTGCGGAAGAAAAAGATTTCGCGCAACTTGGGCGGGGAGGCGCGGTTGGATATGTCATTCGCACGAGCCAAGGAGACCCACATGAAACGAATCCAAGCCATCCTGATCATTTCCCTATCTCTATTCACAGGGGCGGGCCAGCTGTCCGCGGCGCCGGGCAGCGGTCCGGGAGTATCCGGGAAGCCGGGGGAGCGGGCCGCGGAGATGCTGCAAAAGCTCCAGCAGGAACTGGCCCTGACTCCCGAGCAGGTGGAGAAAATCAAGAAGCTGGGCGAGGCGGAGCGCAAAAAGATGGCCGAGATGCGCGGGGATGCGGCACTCACACGGGAGCAGAAAATGCAGGTGATGAAGGCAGCCCGAGACCGGATGGATGCAGGCATCCGTGAAGTGCTCACGCCGGAGCAGCAGACGAAGTTCGACCAACTGGTGGCCGAGCGGAAAGCCAAAGGGCCGGGGGAGAAAAAGAAAAAGCAGAACCCGGCGGGCTGACCGGGAGGCGTGGCGGTGGGGGGTTACGCCGCGCGGCGGAGGGCGGCGGCCAGGGCGGGTTTCCAGGCGGGTTCGCCTTCGCTGCTGTTGAACAGGATGGGGCCGGTTCCGGCGCCGGACTGCAGAAGCAGGCGGTTGATCCAGCAGGAGGCTTCTTCGGGATGGCGCCAGAGGCATTCCAATGCGGTGGCCACGGGGCCATCCTCACGGGTGCCGGCATGCCAGCGGGCCAGGGCGAGGAAATCATCCGCCTCGCGCAGCGGGGTCAGGCCGGGGCAGCGGACCGCACGGGTCGTGAGTTGCGTCAAGAGGTGCTGGATGCGCCGGGCTTCGGGCGAGGGCATGCGCTCAATGTGGCGGGGGACCGGCACTTGTCGAGGCCAAGCATTGCCTCGGGCAGGCAAGAGGGTTCAGCGGGTTTGCTGTTCGGCAGCGGTGGCGGTGTTGGCCATGAGGAGGGCGATGGTCATGGGGCCGACGCCTCCGGGGTTGGGGGTGACATGGCCGGCCACCGCGCAAATTTCCTGGAAAGCAATATCGCCCACCAGCTTGTAGCCGCGGGGGGAGGCGGGATCATCGACGCGGTTGACACCGACATCAATGACCGTGGCGCCGGGTTTGACCATTTCCGCGCGGACGAACTCGGCCTGGCCCATGGCGGCGATGATGATGTCGGCCTGGCGGACGAGGGCGGCGATGTCGCGGGTGCGGGAGTGGGCGAGGGTGACGGTGGCATCGGCGTGGCGGTCTTTCTGGCAGAGTATGGCGGCCATGGGTTTCCCGACGATGTTGCCGCGTCCGAGGATGACCGCGTGGGCGCCGGCAGTGCGGATGCCAGAGCGGGTGAGGAGTTCCTGGACTCCGGCCGGAGTGCAGGGGCGGAAGCCGCCGGGCTCGCCGAGGAGGAGCTTGCCGAAGTTGACGGGGTGGAAGCCATCGACGTCTTTTTCCGGGGCGATGGCGGAGAAGACGGCGGTCTGGGAGATGCCGGGGATGGGGGCCTGGACAAGGATTCCGTGGATGCCGGGGTCTTGGCTGGCCTGGCGGATGGCGGCAAGGAGTTCCGCCTCGGTGGTGCCTTCCGGAAAGAGCCTGGTGGTGGCGTGGATGCCGAGTTCGGCGGCTTTTTTGTCCTTCATGCCCACGTAGGCCTTGGAGGCGGGATCATCGCCCACGCGCATGAATTGGATGTGGGGCTGGATGCCGCGGGCTTTCAGAGCGGCCACCCGGGCCGCGGTTTCGGCGTGAATTTCTGCGGCGATTTTCCGTCCATCAATCAGCTGGGCGCTCATGGGCGGTTATTCAACCGGGCCGCGCGGCGCTGGCGATGTAAAAAGCGGGGGAATCCGGAGTTTCCCGCGAGGCCGGGAGGATTTCTGCCGGGGTGGATCAGGATTGGAGGGCTTCGAAGAGGCTGCGGGAGTGCTGGGTGCTGATGTATTGGGAGTAGATTTCGATTTGCCGCAGGTTGCCCCAGTGGTGGCAGAGGTGGACGATCTGTTCCACATCGTCCGGGTTTTCCTGCGGGGTGCCCAGCCGGTCCTGGATGAGGCGGATGCGGGACTCGATCTCGTGGGGAGGCTGGGGAAGGCTCATGAGAGGCAAAAAAGACAAAAATGACCTGAGGGACTTATGCCAGGGGAAAGAGGTGCTGGCGATGCCTATATTTTTTTACTCTATGGAAAAAAGGGGCCATGGATGGAGGGCAGTGGTTTGGCGCCAGGCGGCGAGGTGGGCGTCGAGGGCTTGGTTGAGGGCGGGGATAACGGTCTGGCGGGCGGGGTCGGCCTCGAACCAGGCGAGGGTGCGGCGGACGCCCTGGTGGAAAGGAATCCGTGCCTGGAAGCCGGGAACGAAGCGCTTGATCTTGGTGTTGTCGAAGAGTGCGGAATGGGCTTTGTCACCGAGGAGGCCGCCGCGGAGGTGGGGATCGCGGGCGGCGAGGAAATCAGAAGGGATGGGGACCAGGCGGGGCGGAGCGCCGGCGGCTTCGGCCAGGAGGGTGTAAATCTGGTTCCAGGTCAGGACTTCATCCGAGGTGATGTGGAAGGCGTGGCCGAGGGCGGTGGTATCGCCCAAGAGGCCGTTGAAGCCGCGGGCGAAATCTTCCGAATGGGTGACGGTCCAGAGGGAGGTTCCGCCGTCGTGGACGATGATCTCGCCGCCGCGGCGGATGCGGTCGATGAGGGTGAAGTCATTCCACCCGCCGAGGGCGACGGGCCAGACGGTGTCGTAGGTGAGGGAGGGGCGGACGATGATGGCGGGGAAATCGGACTCGCGCCAGGCACGGGTGAGGGCTTCCTCGCAGGCGATTTTGTTGCGGGAGTATTCCCAGAAGGGGTTTTTGAGGGGGTGGGACTCGGTGATGAAGGGGTGGCGGAGGGGTTTCTCGTAGGCGGAAGCGGAGCTGATGAAGAAGTATTGGGCACAGCGTCCGGTAAAGAGGCGCAGATCGCGCTCGATATCGGCGGGGACGAAGGCTATGAAGTTGGCGACAGCATCAAAGGTGAGGCCGGAGAGGGCGGCGGCGGTGGCGGCCTCGTCACGGATATCGGCCTGGAGGCGGCGGAGGCGGGGGGAATCGGGAATGCCGAGGCGGTCAGGCGCCCGCTGGCCGCGGTTGAGGAGGGTGACCTGGTGGCCTTGGTCCAGGGCGAGGCGGACGGAAGCAGCGGAGATGTTGCCGGTGCCGCCGATGTAGAGGAGGTTCATGGCTGGTTTGGAGAAATGCGAAATTCGAAATGGGGAATGCGAAATGGGAAGCTCAGGTGAGGGAGGCTTTCAGGGCTTCCAGTTCTTCCCAGCGGGCGTAGGCGGACTGGATTTCGGATTCGACGGCGCGGAGTTCCTGCTCGATTTCGGGGAGGCGTTGGGGTTCGCGGGCGTAGAGCTGGGGATCGCCGATCAGGGCAGTGAGGGATTCCTGGCGGGCTTCGAGGCTGGCGATTTTCCCGGGCAGTTCTTCGAGTTCGCGCTGCTCGCGGTTAAGGAATTTGCGGGGTTTGGCGGATTTGGAGGAGGGGGGAGGCTCGGAGGAAGAGGATGAAGAGGAAGATGAAGAGGAAGATGAAGAGGAAGGAGGGGGGAGGTGCCAGTCGGTGGCGGCGCCGAGGACTTCGATGACTTCGCCGTTGCCGGGAAGGAGGAAGGTGGAGGAGACGATGTTTTCGAGGAAGCTGCGGTCGTGGGAGACGACGAGGACGGTCATGCTGGTTTCGACGACGAGGGATTCGAGCAGTTCGAGGGTCTCGATATCGAGGTCGTTGGTGGGTTCATCCAGGATGAGGAGGTTGCCGGGTTGGAGGAAAAGGCGGGCGAGGAGGAGGCGGTTGCGTTCGCCGCCGGAGAGGCGCTTGGCGGGCATGCGGGCCTGCTCGGGAGCGAAGAGGAAGTCCTGGAGGTAGCCATGGATGTGTTTGGCGCGTCCGGCGAAAGTGACGGTCTCGGCGCTGCCGGCGACATTTTGGGCGAGGGTTTTCTCGTCGTCGATCTGGCCGCGGAGCTGGTCGAGGAAGATGGGCTGGAGGTTGGTGCCAAGGGTGATGGTGCCGGACTGGGGCTGGAGGCGTCCCAAGAGGAGGTGAAGAAGGGTGGTTTTGCCGGCGCCGTTGGGGCCGACGAGGCCGATTTTGTCGCCGCGCCAAATGGTGGTGGTGAAATCGCGGATGATGGGGGTGGCCCCGTGGGCGAAGGAGACGCCCTGGACATCGATGACTTTCTGGCCGGAGGTGGCGCCCTCTTGGAGTTCCATGCGGGCGGTGCCGGTGCGCTGGCGGCGGGCTTTGCGTTCGGCGCGCATTTTTTCCAGGGCGCGGACGCGGCCTTCATTGCGGGTGCGGCGGGCTTTGACACCCTGGCGGAGCCAGGCTTCTTCCTGGGCGAGTTTTTTGTCAAAGGAGGCCCATTGTTTTTCTTCAGCTTCCAGCCAGGCGGCTTTGCGGACGAGGAAGGCGTCGTAGTCGCAGTCCCAGCTGGTGAGGTGGCCGCGGTCGAGTTCGACGATGCGGGTGGCGGTGCGGCGGAGGAAGGCGCGGTCGTGGGTGACGAAGAAAAGGGTGGGCTTCCGGGTGGTGAGGAATTCCTCAAGCCAGAGTATGGCGGCCAGGTCGAGGTGGTTGGTTGGCTCGTCCAGAAGGAGGAGGGCGGGACGGGAAGCGAGGGCGCGTCCGAGGAGGACGCGGCGTTTGAGGCCGCCGGAAAGGGAATCGAAAGGGCTGGCGGTGGGCAGTTTCATGGCATCGGCCAGGTCCTCGATGCGGGTGTCGATTTCCCAGTCTTCCTCGTGGGTATCGGCGGGGACGCCGGAGCGGAGGACATCGAAGACGGGGCCGTGGATGCCCTCGGGGATTTCCTGGGTGAGGCGGGCGAAGCGGGCTCCGGGGGTGCGGATGATTTCTCCGGAGTTGGGGGCTTCCTCGCCGGCGAGAACGCGCATGAGGCTGGTTTTGCCGGCGCCGTTGCGTCCGAGGAGGCAGACGCGCTCGCCGGACTCGATCTGGAAGTCGATGCCATCGAGCAGCGGGGTGGCGCCGAAGCGGAGGGTGAGGTTTTTGAGCTGAAGGAGGGCCATGGGAGTGGATCAAGCGAGGAGTTCGGTGATGGAATCGGCCACCAGCCTGCCTGCGCGGGTCAAACGATAGCGTCCGGCGGAGGATTCGAGAAGTCCTTCCTCGATCAAATCGCGGATGGACGGGGTGCCGGCGGCCCAGGCCGCGGGGATGCCCTGGGAGGTGCGCAGGCCCAGGAGAATGCTTTCCTGGCGGCGCTGGGCGGGAGTGAGCGGTTCGAGTTCACGCGGAGGGGTGCCTGTATTCATCAGGGCATCGGCGTAGGCGGAGGTGTGGGGGAGGTTTTTCCAGCGGATGCCGTCCACGGTGCTGCAGGCGGAGGGGCCGAGGCCGAGGTAATCGGCGCCCTGCCAGATGGCGGCATTGTGGAGGCACTCGAAGCCGGGGCGGGCGAAGTTGGAGATTTCGTATTGGAGGAAGCCGGCGTCTTCGAGGAGGGTCATGGCGGCCTCGGCCATGCGGCGGTTGGCGGATTCTTCCTGGTGGAATTCGCCGCGCTGGAAGCGCTGGAGGAATTCGGTGTCTTCTTCGTAGGTGAGGTTGTAAGTGGAGATGTGATCCGGCTGAAGGGCGATGGCTTCGCGGAGGGTGGCTTCCCAGGCTGCGGGGGTTTGGCCGGGGAGGGAGAACATCAGATCGATGTTGATATTGGCAAAGCCCGCGGCGCGCAATGCACGCAGGGAGGCATGGATGCCCTCGCGGCGGTGGGTGCGTCCGAGGAGGCGGAGGGACTCATCGTCGAAAGCCTGGACGCCGAGGCTGATGCGGTTGACACCGGCAGCGCGGAGCACAGCGGCTTTGCGCGGGGAGAGGGTAAGGGGATTGGCCTCGAAGGTGAATTCCCGGGGATGGGGGAAAGGCCAGGCGGAGAAGAGGGATTCGAGCTGGGAGACGCTGAGTGCGGTGGGGGTGCCGCCGCCGAAAAAGATGGTTTCCGGATGGAGTGCGAAGTGGGCGGTGGCCCAGGCGACCTCCCGCTGGAATGCGGGGAGAAAAGCGTTCATGGCGGGGGTGAGGTTCCGCTCTTTATGGAACGCGCAATACGGGCAGATATGGGTGCAGAACGGGACGTGGACGTAGAGATGGCGCACCGGCGTCCGGGCGGGGGCCGCAGGCGCCGGCGGTGGCTGGCTCAGCACGGGGCGGAAATCAGGATTTACGGTCGGTGAAGACGAGCCAGAAGGCATGGACCATGCCCGGGACGAAGCCCAGCAGGCAAAGGATCAGGTTGATCCAGAAGTGAGTGGAGAGGCCCACTTGGAGGAAGGCAGCCACGGGAGGGATGAAAAGGCAGAGGATGATTTTGACCAGGAGCATGACTGAGCTTGGCGCACGCCCGGAAAGTTGCAATCCGGGAGTCGATGGGTCAGAGCTGGGCCGGGTAGGCGCCGGAATCAATCAGGCGGCGGATGCCGTCCTGCACCAAGGGCTTGTCTTCGCGGTAGGTGACGCCCAGCCAGTTGCTGGTGGTGGAGAGCACGCGGAAGCGGGCCTGGCCGGATCGAATGAGGGCGTCTGCGAGGCTGGGGATGTAGTATTCGGCCTTGAGATCGCCGGCGCTGCGGTCGAGGAAGGCTTTGAAGCCGGTCTCGATCTGGCCGAAGACTTCCGGGGTGAAGGTCCAGAGATTCATGGAGACGGGCTCATCTCCGGTGTATTGGGTGACGAGGCCTTCGGCGCGGGTGACGCGTCCGCCGCGGCCATTGCGCTCGATTTTGGTTTCCTCCACCACGCTGGTGAGGAATCCGGCGGCATCGGTTTGGCAGACGCCGCGGGAAACGGTGCCGTGGTCGGAAAGCGTGTTGCGCATGGGATAGCCCACCAGTCCATATTCCGGGACCGGGCCCTGGTTTTGCAGGCGTGCGAGGTGTTCGGAGGCGCGGGTGAGGGCATCCTGGCCGTAGCAGTCATCGGCATTGACGATGGCGAAGGGCGTGGAAATGGCATTCCGCGCGGCCAGGACCGCGTGGCAGGTGCCCCAGGGTTTTTCCCGGCCCGCGGGCACGGAGTAGCCGGGGGGCAGCAGGTCGAGTTCCTGGAAGGCGTAATCGATGGCAATTTTACCGGCGTAGCGCGGGCTGATGGCGGCTTTGAAGTCAGCCTCAATGGAGCGGCGGATGACGAACACGACCCGGTCGAAACCGGCGCGGCGGGCATCGAAAATATTGTAGTCCAGGAGGGTTTCTCCGGATGGGCCGACGGGGTCGATTTGCTTGAGTCCGCCGTAGCGCGAGCCCATGCCGGCGGCGAGAACGAGGAGGGTGGGGTTCATAGGGTGGGGAGCGGAAAAGTTATGCAAAGATTTGCGTCCGATCAGTGTTTTGGCGATGCATTTTTCTGGCCCGTGGCATGAGATGGGACATGATGCGCAGCGGCATGGGCAAAGTCTGGGAGCAACGATGGCATCCGCTGAGGGGAGAATGGGTTCTGTTCACCTCGCACCGGGGAGGGCGCCCCTGGATTGGTGAGACCGTGCGAGCCTGCGCGGAGGCGGCCCCGGTGTATGACCCCGCCTGTGCGCTTTGTCCCGGGAATGCCCGGCTCCAGGGGCGCAACCCGGACTACCGGTCAGCTTACGTATTCACCAATGACTTGCCCTGCTTTTCCGAAGAGAGCCGGACGGTGGAGACGGGGGACAGCCTGTATCGGAGCCGTCCGGCGCTGGGCACTGCGGAAGTGGTCTGCTACCACCCGGACCACGGCAAAACATTCGCCGATCTGAGCGAGGCCGAGGCCGCGGGGGTGGTGGCGTTGTGGAAGGAACGCACCGAGGTTCTGGGCGCGCGTCCGGAAGTGGACCATGTGCTGATTTTTGAGAACAAAGGGCCCCAGGTGGGCACCTCCAACCCCCATCCGCACTGCCAAATTTACGCAGGCAATATGATCTACGCCATCACGGCCCGCGAATCCGAGATGGGACGGGCCTATCACCGGGAAACAGGAGGGCATCTTTCCCAGGCGGTGGCCAGGCGCGAAGCGGCGGGTGGCCGGGTGGTTTGTGAGAATGCGGCTTTTCTGGCCTGTGTGCCCTGGTTTGCCCGCTATGCCTACGAGGTGCTGGTGCTCCCCAAGCGCCAGGTGGCATCCTTAATCGAGCTGGACGCGGAAGAGGCTGCCTTGCTTGGCGCCATCCTCCGCGAGACGGCCATCCGCTATGACAATCTGTGGCAGATGCCCATGCCCTACGTCATGGCCATCCACCAGGCGCCGACCGACGGAGGGGACCATGCCACCCACCCCTTCCATGTGGAATTCCATCCTCCTTTGCGCAAGCCGGACACCCTCAAATACCTGGCCGGGCCGGAAATTGGCGGCGGATCGATGACCAATGAGTCCGATCCAGATGAAAAGGCCGCCGAACTCCGTGCGGTTTCCCCTGTGCTCTATCGAAACGCAAATCGTCAATGAATGCCCATTGCATAGAATTGGAACGGCTGCGCGGGCTGCTTGAATCCCTGGGGCGCCACATCCAGGCCTCTGTCCTGGCCGCCCGCCAGGAGGCTTCCGTGTCCATGGCCGAGGTGGCGGAGGTGACTGCGGCTGACACCATCTACGCCATCGACAAGGTGACGGAAGAAGCCATCACCGGGTGGTTTGCCGCCCACTGGCCGCAGGACCAGCCCGTCCGGCTGGTCATGGAAGGGATCGAGGACGCGGAATGCGTTACTTTTCCGGGAGGCATTGCCCCGCAGTCGGTGAAGTGGGTCTGCATTCTGGACCCGATCGATGGCACCCGCGGGATCATGTATGACAAGCGTGCGGCCTGGTCTTTGGCGGCCCTGGCGCGGGCGGAGGGCGGGCGCGCCCGGCTGGCGGATATCGAGGCCGCGGTCATGACCGAACTGCCGGTGGCCAAGCAAACCCTGGCCGACCAAGCCTCGGCCCTGCTCGGACGGGGAGTGCGGGCGGCGCGGTGGAATGTGAGGGATGGGACTTCGGTGCCGCTGGAGTTGAAGCCCTCTGCGGCCACCAGCCTGGCCCATGGCTTTGCCGCCATCTCCCGCTTCTTTCCTGATGGGCTCGAACTCCTCGGACGCATCGAGGAGCGCCTCTGGCGCGAACTCCAGCCTGCCCAATCCGGCTCTCCCCTCATCTTTACCGACCAATATATCAGCAGCGGCGGCCAGTTTTACGAACTCATCTGCGGCCACGACCGCTTCTTGGCCGATCTCCGGCCCCTGGTTTTCCGCAAGCTCGGGCTGGATTCCTCACTGGTCTGCCACCCTTACGATGTCTGCACCGCGCTGATCGCCCGGGAATTGGGCGTAGTCATCGAGGCGCCGGACGGCAGCCCTCTGGACGCTCCCTTGGACACTACCTCGCCAGTGGCCTGGGTGGGTTATGCCAACCCATCGCTCGCAAAAAAAATAGGCCCCGTCCTCCGCCGCATCCTCCAGGAGGAGCTGGAATGAACCGGTATCATGGAGGCAGCGCCCCCGGGCGCCTGGACGTGCTGGGTGGCGTGGCCGACTACAGCGGTTCGCTGGTTCTGGAAATGGCCCTCAGCCTGGAAACGCGGGTCCGCATCCGCGCTCTGGATGAGCCGGTTCTCCGTCTTCACTCGGAAGCCCATGGCCGCGCTGAAAATTCCGCGGCACTGCTGGCTGCCGCCCGCCGGGAAGGAGCCACGGAAGCGGATTTGAGAGAAGCCCTGAGGGCGTCCGGCCTGCCGTCGTGGACCCATTATCCTGTGGGCTGCATTCTGCTTTTGGCCCTGGCCCGCTCGTGGACGCCGCCGTCCGGACTGGAAATCGCCATCTCTTCCTCCGTGCCGGAGGGCTGCGGGGTCAGCAGCAGCGCGGCGCTGGAGGTGGCCACGCTCCGTGCTCTGGCCTCCCTATCCGGTCTGGCCTTCGAGGGCACCGAACTCGCCCGCTTGGCCCAGCGGGTGGAAAACCACATGGTGGGAGCCCCATGCGGGCTGATGGACCAGCTGGCTTCCGCTCATGGAAGTTCCGGCCACCTTCTGCCCATTCTCTGCCGCCCGGATGTGCTGGGAGACCCCCTGGCGCTCCCTCCGGGAATCCGCGCGGTGGGATGGCCCAGCGGGGTCAAGCACAGCGTCGCCGGCCACCCTTATGGACGCGCCCGCGCCGCAGCCTTCATGGGCAAGCGCCTCCTCGAAGCCGCCCTCGGGCGCAAAGTGCCCTATCTCACCGATTTCACGCCGGAGGAATACCACATGCAGCAGGAACATCTGGCCCCGGCCCTTCCCGGTGAGGACTTCCTTGACGGGTGGAAAACCATCGATGACCCGCTCTCGGTCATCGATCCGGATGCGCACTATCCGGTCCATGCCGCCACGGCGTTTGCCATCGAGGAAAACGACCGCGCCCAGCGCTTCCTGGCCGATCTGCGCGAGCATGGGCAGACCGGGGATGAGGCGCTGCTTTGGCGCATGGGGGGCTGCCTCTACGCCTCCCATGATGGCTACTCCGCCATGGGCCTGGGCAGTCCGGAAACGGACCGGATGGTCGAGGTCCTCCGGGCGCTGCCGCCGTCCGCAGGGGTTTTCGGCGCCCGCATCAGCGGGGGAGGTTCCGGAGGGACGGTGGCGGTGCTGCTGCGCGAATCGGCCCTGCCCACCCTGCGGGCGCTGGCGGATCAAATCACTCCCGGACAGCGGCTGCTGGAGTGAGGCATAGCCCCTCTGTTGCGCGATGGCTGCTGTCCCGTGCCGGATGGAATGGAGTGATCGATTCTGGGAAAACGCCGGAAGGTGTGCCCCGCCCTCCAGGCGCTCCCCGAGCGGCGAGGTGACCGCCGCACTCCAGATTCCGGAACTTGACTAACTAATATGGGAGGCCTGGGCCACATCCCGGGCGATGGCAGCACGCAGTTCTTCCGGACCGGAGAAGCGCTGCTGGCCGCGCAGCCAGCGCCGGGGCTCGACTTCCAGGACCTGGCCGGAGAGATCACCCTCATAACCGATCAGATGGGTTTCCACGGCCGGAGCGGATGCGGGATCGACTGTGGGCTGGCTGCCGAGGTTGATGGCGGAGGGCCAGGCGCTGCCATCGGGCAGCAGGGTTTTTCCGGCATAAACGCCGCTAGGCAGCAGCCAGCCGTCGCCACTGAGCACATTGGCCGTGGGGAATCCCAGTTCCCGGCCCAGACGGCGTCCGGAGACGACCGGGCCGCGGAGGCGGTAGGGCCTTCCGAGCAGCGCGGAGGCCTCCTCCAATCCGCCCGCTGTGAGGACGCCGCGGATGCGGCTGCTGCTGATGGGGCCGCCTCCGGCCTGGGCCATGGGGGGGAATGCGGCGGCGATGCCGCGCTCCCGGCAGGCGGCAGCGAGCATCTCCGGCCCTCCGGCTCGTCCGCGCCCGAACTGGAAGTTTGGTCCGCAGGCGGCAGCCCGGAGTCCGGGAAGGCAGTGCCAGAGCCGGCTGAGAAAATCCGGGGCTTCCAGCCGGGCGAAAGCGGCGTCGAAAGGATGGACGATGACATCTTCTGCGCCGGCCTGGGCGAAGAGGTGGAGTTTGTGGTCCAGGCCGGTGATGAGCGCGGGCCGGGCATCAGGGCGGAGCACGGCCTGGGGGTGGGGCCAGAAGGTGAGGATGGCGAGGGGAAGGCCCGCATCCTGGATGGCCCGGAAGACGGCCAGATGGCCGGGGTGCACGCCGTCAAAAAAACCGAGTGCCAGGCCGCGGATGCCGGCGCCGGCGGCGCTGGCCGCTTCCAGGCTGGAGTGGACGCGCATCACATCACTGGCGCCGGATGCGGGAAATCTCCGGCAGGGTGAGCACGTGGGTGCGCAGTTCCTCGACGCTCTCCAAGCGGTTGAGCGCTTCCCAGCCGATGGCCCGTTCGAGCAGGAAGTTTCCGGAGCGGGTGCGGCAGAGCGCGGCGAGGTGGCCGCCGCAGCCCAGCTCGATGCCGATGTCGTGGCAGTAGGTGCGCACGTAGAAGCCCTTGCTGCAGCGGATTTCAAATTCCACCCGCGGCAGGCTGATCTCCAGGATGGTGTGGCGATAGACGGTGACGAGGCGGGGCTCGCGTTCGACCACCTTGCCCTGGCGGGCGAGCTTGTAGAGGGGCACTCCGTCTTTTTTCAGGGCGGAGACCATCGGAGGTGTTTGATAGAAATCACCCTGGTATTTGGCGAAGGCCGCGGCCAGGGCCTCGCGGGAAAATTCCGGAACGGGCTTGGTTTCGATGGGCTGGCCCTCCGCGTCCTGGGAGTCGGTGGACACGCCGAGATGGAGGGTGCCGCGGTATTCTTTGTCCTCTGCCATGAGGAGGTCTTGGACCTTGGTGGCTTTGCCGAGGACGAGCATGAGGAGGCCGGTGGCCATCGGGTCCAGGGTGCCGCAGTGGCCGACTTTTTTCAGCCGGAAGCGCTTGCGCACAAAATCGACCACATCGTGGGAGGTCATGCCGCCGGGTTTGTCAACCATGAGGAGGCCATCGGGCAGGAGGTCGGGTGTCATGCAGGGGGGGTGGGGAGGTTGCGTGGATCGAGCATGTTCAGGCAGCGGGGAAAAGCGAGCGGAGTTTGGCCAGCACGGCTTCGCGGCGGGCCGGGCCGTCTGCGGAGAAGTTGATCCCTGCCGCGCCCGGGTGTCCACCGCCGCCGAAGGCGAGGGCCAGAGTGCTGACGTTGACGGCGCCTTTGGAGCGGAGGCTGACTTTGAGGGCGCCATCGGCTTTCAGCTCAAAGAGCGCCGCCACTGCCACGCCGCGCACGGTCAAGGCTTCTTCGACGAGCCCCTCGGTGTCTTCAGCTCCGGCGCCGCTTTCCGCAAAGGTGGCGGGTGTGAGGTCGATCACGGAGAGGCGTCCGCCGCATTCCATGCGCAGATCACGCAGTGCGGCGCGGCGGAGGGCAAAGCGTGCCGGGGTGGTGTTTTGATAGCAGGCTTGGGCCAGGGCGGCGGGATCGGCCCCGGCTTCGACCAGATCGGCCGCGCAGCGGAGGGTGGCCGCGGTGGTGCCGCGGTAGCGGAAGGAGCCGGTGTCGGTCATCAAGCCCACATAGAGATGGGCCGCGGCCGCCGCGTCCAGCGTCCAGCCGGCCTGGCGGATAATGCGCCAAACGAGGGAGGCGGTGGAGGGCTCGGCGGGGTCGATGCAGTTGTGCTTGCCGTAGGCGGTGTTGCTTTCGTGATGGTCGATGTTGAGTCCGGGAGCGATGCCCCAGGCGTTGAAGGCCGAACCCAGGCGGGGCTGGGTGGAGGTGTCCAGGGCCACGACCAGGACTCCGGCGGGTGGGGGGGAGGAGGGCACGGCCTCGACCTTGGCGGCGCCGGGGAGAAAATCGAGCAGTCCAGGAACCGGGTCCTGGTTGAAGACCCTGGCCTTTTTCCCGGCAGTTTCCAAGGCTCCGGCCAGGCCCAGCGTGCTGCCCAGCGCATCCCCATCCGGACGCACATGGCTGAAGAGCCACACCTCGGGCGCGGATTGAAGGGTATGGATGACCGGGGCAAGCAAAGGAGAGGCCATGGTGAAAGCGGGAGATACTGCCTGCCGGGTGCCATCGGAATCAACCTGCTTTTCTTGCCGGCTCTTGGGGCAGGCAGTGTTGGGGTCATCCGCGGGCCAGGCAATCCGGGCCGTCCGCCCAACCGGCATCCCGTCCCAGCCGGGTGGGTGCGGGATGGATTTTCCCTCAACTAGCAGTAGGCGAAGCACGGAAATTCGATTATAAACGCCTATGCCTGAGCCTCTGCCCTTGCTTTTTCCGCTGGCAGAAGCGGCGTCGTCTTCTTCGTCGTGGCTGACTCATCCGGCGTTCACTTGGACCTTGGCGCTTTTGCTGGCCGGGGGGACGGTGGCGGTTTGGATGCGGTTCCAGTGGGTGTATGTCAGCCCGTTGCTGGGGGAAATCCGTGCGGCCTGGAAAGTGGTGGGGGCACTTCCGGGCTCCAGCCGGCTGGTGGAGGAATTTCCGCGGGTGGATGAAGCCATGCTGGCGCTGCGCCGGGTGGCGCCGGCGTGGCAGCGCTACGCGCTCGATCTCCTTCCGCCGGATGTTTATGGGAGCACGCCGCGCTCGCTGCGCCGCCCGGAGGAGCATTTTCACACGGGCATCCTGGAGGAAAACGGGCTGAACCTGAGGTTTTACCAGGCGGTGCCGGGCTATTTGGTGGCGGTGGGTCTGGCGGGCACCTTTATCGGCCTGATTGCCGCCCTGGCGGTGGCCAGCAGCGCACTGTCCGCAGGACAGGCCAGCATTCCGGACATTCTCCAGGCCCTGCTGGCGGCCTCCAGCTTCAAGTTTGTGACCTCGGTGACCGGCCTGGGCTGCTCCGTGCTGTTTTCCATCCTCCTGCGGCGCGGGCTCTATCAATTGGAGCGGGAATTGCAGACGCTCAACCGCTGCCTGGCCAGCCTGGCGCCCCCGGTCAGCCTGGAGGAACTCACCGCCCAGCAGTGGGCACGGCAGCAGCAGATGCTGGAGCGCCTGCCCGGGGAAATTGCGCGCGCGCTCAGCGGCACCCTGCACGATGGGCTGCTGCGGCTGGTCGAGCCCCTGGCCCAGCAAATGGAGGCGGTCACCCAGCGCCTGCAGGCTTTCTCCCAGGATGCGGTCCAACAGATGGTGCGGGATTTCCGCCAGCAGCTCCATGAGGCCACCGAGTCCCAAATCCGTGACTTGGTGGCGAGCTTGTCCGAGACGCGCGAGTTCATCCAAAAACTCACCCAGGACATCGCCGCATCCGGAAAAACATTCAACCAGGAACTGATCGAGGGTGCGGACGCCGTCTCCGCCCGGATTGTTTCCGCGGCCGGGCAGATGGAGCACGCGCTGGGACGCTCCAGTGCCTCGTTTGTCGATGCCTTTGTGCCCATGCAGGCGCAGATGGCGGCGGTGGCTGAGTCTCTCACCCGGGTGGAGAAAAGCCTCCAAGGCCACTTGGATTCGTTCAACCAGTCCGGGGCGATGCTGGGCGAAGTGCTCAAGCAGGTGGAGACCACCGGGGTCCAGCTGGTGCGCGCATGTGAGCCGCTGCACGCCACGATCGCCAATGTGGAGAAGGCTTCCTCCGCCATCCAGGAGAGCAACGCCAATGCTTCGGCCACGCTGCGGGAGTTTGCCCAGCTGGGCAAGGTCCTGCATGAGGCCTCCTCGCAATCCCTCCAGGTGCTGGAGGCCTACCGGGGGCGGTTTGAGTCGATCGACAGCCAGCTGGGACGGGCGGTGGAGGCGGTGGGCCTGAGCTACGAGCGCTACCACCAGGCGGTGGGGCGCTTTTTCCAGGATTTAGACCAGCAGCTGGCGCGCTCCCTGGGCCTGTTCCAGGCCGCGCTGCAGGACCTGCGCACGGACGAGGAAGAAGGCCGGAAGCGGGCCGGCACGCTCAAGGAGTGATCCGCCGCCATGCCTGTGCCGCGCCGCCACGCCGCCGATGAAACGGACCATCCTTATTTTATCAGCATGGCCGACATGCTGGCGGGGGTGCTTTTCATTTTCATCATCCTCATGGCCTATTTTGCCCTGGCGGCGGATTTCCAGCAGTTTGCCGGGACCGAGCGCGAGCGCACGCGGCTGGAGGCTGAAGTGGGCCGGCTGGATGCGGAGCGCGGCGAGCTGGCCGGGCGGATCGAGGCGGCCCTGACCAATTCCGACCGGGTGCGCGCCGAGCTGCTGGAGCGGCTGCGTGCGCGGGCCTCGGCGGCCGGGCTGGCGCTGGAAGTGGATGAGGCCAATGGGGTGCTGCGTGTCCCGGAATCGCTCCTCTTCAATGCCGGGGAGGCGCGGCTGCGGCCGGATGGGCGTGAGGCCCTGGCGGTGCTGGCCCGGGTGCTGGCGGAGGAACTGGCCCGGGAAGGGGTGGCCGCACAGCGGCTGGAGTCCGTGTTTATCGAAGGCCATGCCGACAACACGCCGATCCGCACCGCCCAATTTCCGGACAACTGGGCGCTTTCGACCGCGCGGGCCAAGAACACCTGCCAGGAGATGTTCCGCCAGTCCCCGGCGCTGGAGCGCCTGGCCAACGGCCGCGGCCAGCCGCTCATCGGCGTGGCCGGTTACGGGGACCTGCGCCCTGTGGCCGGCAATGAGACCGCGGAAGGGCGTGCGGTGAACCGCCGCATCGACATCCGGATCGCACTGCGGGCGCCGGAAGATTTCCTCCGGCAGCCCTCTGGGGCGGCGGGCGGGGGAGGCATGCGGTGAATGCATTGCAGGCGGCCCTGCGCTTCCAGGGAGCGCCACCGGGGGGTGAGGCTACGGCGCCCCGGCCGCAGGCGGTGGCGTCCGCCGCCGCCCGCCTCAAGCATGAGGCCGCGGCGCTTCCCGCGCCCTTCTCCGGAGACTGGCCGGTGGCACGGTCCCGGATGAGGCATGCCCTGGACCGCCACGCGTGGGACGAAGTGCGTGCAGAGGACTGGCTGGCCGCTCTGCCGCGCCTGGGGGAGGAGGCGGCCCCGTTTTTCCGCCAAACCCGCTGGCAGATTCGGTTCCGCCAGTTCTTTGAAGGCCATCGTTCCTCGGTTCCGCTCAAACACCTGATCCGCCGCTACCTGGCGCAGTTTACCGAGGATCCGGAAGTGACGGAATGGACCGGGTCCCTCATCCGGCGCCAGCTCTCCCAGCAGCGCCACCCGGTGCTGGAGTTTTGGCGTGAAGTGGATGCCCGCTGCAAATGCTTCACTCCGGGTGCCGGCCCGTCCCGACTGGCCGCTGCCTGCATCCAGGCCGCGGAACCGGAGCAGCTGCTCTGCCTGTCCGGATTCGGTCCGGAAGCGCGTGGCTGGCAGTTTGTCGAGGCGGCTTACCATTGGATGCTTTACCAGTGGCTGGAGCGTCCGCCCGCCCGCTGGGAACTCGGGGCCACCCGGGCGCTGGCGGCCTGGGGCTGGGATGCGGCGGAGGCCAGGCCACGCTACCCCGCCGCCGCCACCGACTACCGACGCTTCCTGACCCTGACCACCGCGGCCTGGCAGAGCGACGCGAGCCTGGGCCCGGCGCTGCAGCGCTGGCTGGCCTGAATCCCTTCCACCCTGTGGCGTGAAACTTGCTGAACGGATTTGACTTGCCGCCAGGCCTGTATTAACTGGGCCAAGTTTCCCACCACCCAACCTGCACCCCGGAATCCCTCCTATGCCCCCCGAAGACGCCGCCGGAACGATCATCGGCAAAACTGTCACCATCAAAGGTGAAATCGAAGGCAACGAAGCCCTGACCATCGAGGGCATTGTCGAAGGCAAAGTCACCCTGCAAAACGACATCCGCGTCAAAGCCAGCGGGGTAGTCAACGCCGACGTCCATTCCCGCAGCATCACGATCGAGGGCTCCGTCTCCGGCAACATCGTTGCCCAGGACAAAGTTGAAATCATGCCCCAGGGCATCATGGTGGGCGACATCAAGGCCCCCCGCGTGGTCATCAATGACGGGGCCCTGCTCAAGGGCCAGGTCGAAATGGATATCAGCGAGGATAAAATCAAAGCGAAACGCGAGGGCATTGGCAGTTCTTCCCGTCCGGGAGGTTCATTCCTTCCGCCCCGGCCTCCGGCGGCTCCCGGAGCCGCGGCCTGATCCTGGACTTGAGCTAACCCCATATCGCCATGTTGAAATTTTCCAAATCTGGAGACCCCGCCCCCGCTCCTGAAATGCTTCCCGAGTCCAAGCCCCCCGTGTCCTCGTCCGCCCCTGCTCCGGCGGTCCGTGGCGGCGGCATTTTGACCGAGGATGTCGAACTCCGTGGCACGCTTTACTTCGAGCGGTCGATGGAGTTCAACGCCCGCTTTGACGGGCAAATCCATGCCCAGGGCCCCCTGACACTGGGGGCCGCCTCCGTGGTCAAGGGCACGATCCGGGCGCACGCGGCCGTCACCATCATGGGCAAAATCCTGGGGGACATCGAGGCCAGCGGAGCGGTGGAATTGAAGTCCGGCGCCGTGGTCAACGGAAACGTCACCGCGTCCACCCTGGTGATCCAGTCTGGAGCGGTTTTCAACGGCCAGTCCACCTGCACCCAGCCGGCCCCCGTGGCGGCGGACTTCGACAAGCTTTTCACCAAGCTGTCCTGAATGTCTGGAAGCCGGAGACGGCTTTCCGGCGCATGCGAAAGCCTCTCTGATGAATGATGCGGACCGAGATGAACTTCTGAAGCGCCTTCAGGCGCTGGAGGCGGAGGTGGCCCGCCTGCGCAATCCCCCGCCCTCTGCTGCCCTGCCGAGCGTAGCTGTGCCTCCACCGCTGCCCGCGCCCCCTCCGCTGCCACCCACTGCCAATCCCGCGGTGGCGGCCGCCTTGGAACGGGCGCGCACCCTGTTGAGCCTGGAAAATCTGCTCAGCAAAGCCGGAGTGGTGCTCCTGGTGCTGGGCATGCTGCTGCTTTTCAAATATTCCATCGACCAGGGCTGGTTCACACCGGTGGTGAGGGTGGGCATCGGACTGGCGGCGGCAGCGGCCCTGGCCGTGGCCGGATGGCGCCTGCTGGGTCCGCGGCCTGTTCTGGGGCAGTCCCTGCTGGGCGGCGGGATGGCGGTGTTTTACGGCACGGTGTGTGCGGCGGTCCAGCTTTACAGCCTGGTGGGACCGGCGGCCGGCCTGCTGGCCGTTCTGGTGGCGACGGTGGCCGGGTTCACCATCGCCTTGCGGCGCAATGTCCAAGTTCCTGCGGTCATTGGCCTGGCCGGCGGGCTGGCCGCTCCGTTCCTGCTCGATTCCGGCGGCCTGGCTGTGGTGCCGGTGGTGGTGTACAGCCTGCTGATTCTTGCGGCCGCGGCCATAGCCTATCAACGCAAAGGCTGGCGGAGTATGTATTGGACGGCCTTGGGCTGCGGTGCCCTGGTCTTCCTGGCGCTGGGGCCGGAAATCTCCACGGTGCGTTCGGCGCGGCTGGCCGACCAATTTGCCCTGCAAATGGCCTGGCTGGCCTGGACCGCGGCTTTCGCCCTGCTTCCAGCCCAGCGGGCACTGCGCGGCGGAGGCGATGGGGCGGGCGCTGCGGCCATCCTGCACGCTGCCGCTTTTCTGGTTCCGGCCCTGGCGGTGGGCGGCACGATCAGCACATGGTCGCTGGAAAAGGCGGCCTCTGGCTGGGTTTGCCTGGGGGCGGCACTGCTTTATGCCTTGGGGAGCCGGCTGCTGGCGGCCCTGCCCGCCCATCGGCGCAGCCACCGGCTGGCCGCGGCGCTGCTCGGGGTCACAGGACTCCTGCTGGTTCTGGATGGGGATGCGGCCTTTTTTGTCGCCGTGGCCCTGGTCATCGGCCTGGCGGAAGCGGTTCGGCGGACACGCGAGCCTCTGCTGGAGGCGGGGCTGCATCTGGCTGCCCTGGTCATGGGAGCCTGGTGGATCGTGCGCATGGCGGAGGGTGCTTCCTCCCCGCCGCTGCTCCGCCTGGACGCGGTGGTGCTGCTGGCGGGTGTGGCGGCGCTTTTCTGGGCCTGGCGCTGTTTGGCGGCCTCACCGGCCCGCTGGGCTTATTGGCTGGCCGGGGTGCCTTTCCTGATGGGCTGGATCGCCCGAGAGGCGGGAACAACAGGTGAGGGAATGGCCTGGACCAGCGCCGGCTGGGGCGCGCTGGCGGTCGGTCTTCTGGCCGTTTCCGTGGCCCGCTGGGACGCGCTGCTCCGGCGGACCGGGCTGGTGGTCCTGGCCGTGGTGCTGGGCAAGCTCCTGCTGGTGGATATGGCCGCGGTGGCCGCCATTTGGCGGATTCTGCTCTTTATCGGCATGGGCGGCCTTTTGCTCCTGGCCAGCTACCTTCTGCCTCGCCTCGATCCCGAGAACCGGCATCCCGCCGCGCCCAAACCCGCGGAGCCCCCTCCGCTGCCTCCTCCACAGCAGTGAGGGTCTCCGCCGGGAGCCTTCAGCTCTCCAGATGGAAGAGATGGCGGCGGCGCCAGTCCGGTTCCATGTAGGCGTTGGCGGCGGTCAGCATCCAAAAGGCGGCGGGGATGAGCAGGCCGAAGCCCACAGTGGCCAGACTGGTCAGGATTCCCATCCAGAGGCTGACCGGAATGCCCACCAGCATCAGGGTGAAGCCGACCCGGTAATGGCCTTTGTAGATGTGCCCGAGTCCGGGGATGACGCTCAAAACCGCCGCCACCGTGTTCCGGTGGTGCGGATGCTCCTCCGCTGCCGGTTTGTCATGCATTGAATCCATGGGTATCACCGTCCTTCTTGGGGAGGCACCCCTGCCTGACGCTTTCAGTCTGCTCCCGGGCTGTGGCAAACCAAGCCAAATCGGTGCTGCATCAGGGCACGGAGGCCGCCCGTCCGTCCGCCAGCAAAAACCCGAGGGCCTCATCCCACGGGCCTTCGCCACTTTGATAGGAAAGCGTGTTGTGGGACGCGCCGGGGATGGTCCAGGCGCGCACCGGCCCGTTGGACACGGATTCCAGGCGCCGCCCCAGCCGGGCGGGGATGACCTCGTCATGCTCCGCCAGCACCAGGGCCAGGGGGATGGATGTGCCCTGCAAAGCGGCTTCGGCATCCAGGCGCTCGCGCAAGATCCAGCCCACAGGAAAGAAGGGGAAGTGGTAAGCGGCGACATCGCGCAGGCGGTTCATGGGGGTGATGAGAAGAAGGCCGCGCACCCGCTCCGGACGGAGAGCGGCCGCCTGGGCGGCGAAGGCACTGCCCAGCGATTCCCCGGCGAGGATGACCGGGCCGCCGGTGCGCTCCGCCCAGGCATCGATGGCCTGGACGGCCTCCGCCATGATGGCGGCTTCGCTGGGGGCTTCCCGACCGCGGCCTCCGTAGCCGGGATACTCCATGACGAGGGCTGGTCCAATGCCGTTGGCTTGTTGGAAGCGGTGGAGAATGGGGGTGCGGTGCAGGGCGCAACCGGCGTTGCCGTGCAGCATAAGGAGGCCGGTGCCGGGCCGGGAGCTGCGGGTGAACCATCCCCGGGCGGGTGCCGCGGGATCGTCCGTCCAGGGTGCCATATCCTGGGAGCCCGCCCAGGCTTCCAGCGTGCGCGGTGAATCGGTCATGGGGATGTAAATCAGGCTGCGCTGGAAAAATGCGAGCATGAAGCAAATCAAGGCGTAAGCCGTGCCCACAAGCAAGACTCCCCGGAGCAGGCTTCTGCGGAGGAAGTGCCGGGAAATGGATTTCACGCATCCCATTTTGACATGCGCCGCCCGGCCCGCACAATGCCCCATCCGCATGAAAACTTATGAAGATCTGCTCCGCCATGTCTGGGAGCACGGCCAGGAGCGGCGAGATCGGACCGGGGTGGGCACACGCTCGATCTTCGGGGCCCAGCTCCGCTTCGACCTCCGGGAGACGTTTCCGCTGGTGACCACGAAAAAGGTCCACCTCAAGTCGATCATTTACGAGCTGCTCTGGTTTCTGCGCGGGGACACCAACGTGCGCTGGCTGCAGGAGCAGGGTGTCACGATTTGGGACGAGTGGGCGGATGAGCACGGCGACCTCGGCCCGGTTTACGGCAAGCAATGGGTCCGCTGGCAGGCGCCGGACGGGGTGGAGGTGAACCAAATCCGCACGGTGGTGGAAACTTTGCAGCGGGACCCCTGGAGCCGGCGCCTGCTGGTCTGCGCCTGGAACCCGGGTGAGCTGGGCAGCATGGCGCTGACCCCCTGCCACGCGCTGTTCCAGTTTTATGCCGATCCCCAGCGCGGGGAACTCAGCTGCCAGCTCTACCAGCGCAGCGCCGATGTATTTTTGGGGGTGCCGTTCAACATCGCCTCTTATGCCCTGCTGACGATGATGGTGGCGCAGGCGGCGGGCCTGAAGGCCGGGGAGTTTGTGCACACCTTCGGGGATGCGCACGTTTACCTCAACCACGAGGAGGCCGTGAAGACCCAGCTGGCCCGCGATCCCCGCCCCTTTCCGCGCATGCGTTTGAATCCAGAGGTGCGGGATGTTTTCGCCTTCCGCTATGAGGATTTCACCCTGGAAGGCTACGATCCCCATCCCGCCATCAAGGCGCCGATCGCGGTATGAGCACGCGCTATATCGCGATTGCGGCCATGGATGGACAGCGCGGCATCGGGCTGGCGGGTGTGCTGCCTTGGAAAATTCCCGGAGAGCTGAAGTTTTTCAAAGAAACCACCATGGGCCATCCGATCCTTTTCGGACGGACTACCTATCAGGGCATTGGGCGTCCGCTGCTGGGCCGGGAGACCTTGGTGCTCAGCCGGACCATGCCGGTGGAGGAGGGGGTGCGGGTGCTGCGCAGCCTGGAGGAAGTCGAGGCGCTGCGCCGTCCCCTGGTTTATGTCTGCGGCGGCACGGAGGTTTATCGCCAGCTGCTGCCGCGCTGCGAGGCGCTGTTTTTGACCCGGGTGGCGGGGACATTCGCGGCGGATGCCTGGTTTCCACGCTTCGAGGACGACTTTGAATTCGCCGCCACCCTGGAATCCAACGAGGCCTACCGGCGGGAGCGCTGGAACCGGCGGGTGCTGGTATGAGGCAGCGGCCTCAATCCTGGGCTTCTTTGATCCGCTGGATTTGGCGCCGTTCCTGCCAGCGCCACCAGTAGCCGGTCACTTTCCCCCAAAGCAGGCGATAGACGGGCAGTTCCGGCTCGGTGCGGTACAATTCCCGGCGGTCAAGGATGTCGAGGATGTATTGCTTGGTGGTGGGAAAGTCGATCTGCTCGATGAAAGCGGCTGCGACCGGCTGCGGCAAATCGCGGGCCCAGCGGCGGGCGTGGGTGCGTCCGGCGTTGTATTCGGCCAGGCCAAAGACCTCCGCCCGGTCGGCATCCGGCCAGCGGGAAATGGCCCGGGCCAGATACCAGCTTCCCGCCAGGATGTTGGTGCGGGGATCGAGCAGGTCGGTGGGCCGGAAATTTTCGATTCTTTCCGCATCGGCCCATTCCTGGGCAGCGGGCTCGCGGACCTGCATCAAGCCGCGCTCTCCGGCCAGGCCGAGGGCGGAGGGGTCGAAGTCGCTTTCCCGCCAGACCACTGCGCGGATGAGCAGGGCATCGATCTGGTAGCGGCGGCTGGCTTCGGTGATGAAGCGGTCGAAGCGCTCGTCGCGTGCCTTCTCCTCCTGGCCCCACCACCAGGCGGCGGCCAGCAGTGCGAGGGGCGGGAGCAGCACCAGGGGGTAAACCAGCCAGGAGCGAATGCGCCGCATGACCGCAAGATGGGTCACTTTTCTCCTCACGGCAAGCCTGGGCCGATACGGATATCGGCGCGCTTGCGCGGACGGGGGCGCGGGGCATGATGTTTTTTCCATGGCATCGAACGCACTGACCATTGCCGGACGCACTTTCCAATCCCGCCTGATGGTGGGCACGGGCAAGTTTGCCTCGCCCGAGGCGATGCGTGCGGCCCTGGAGGCCAGCGGCACCGAGATGGTGACCGTGGCGCTCCGGAGGGCGGACCTTACGGGCCAGGGTGATCCGTATGCGGATATTTTGGACTTTATTGACGCGAAGAAATACCTGCTGATTCCCAACACGAGCGGGGCGATGAACGCGGAGGAAGCGGTGCGGCTGGCGCGCCTGGCCGCGGCGGCGGGCCTGCCCACCTGGGTGAAGCTGGAAATCCACCCGGACCCCCGGTTCCTGCTGCCAGACCCGGTCGAGACGCTGAAAGCGGCGGAGGTTCTGGTCAAAGAGGGTTTCACCGTGCTGCCTTACATCAATGCCGATCCTGTTTTGGCGAAGCGGCTGGAAGATGTGGGCACAGCGACGGTCATGCCATTGGCGGCACCGATTGGTTCCAACAGAGGACTGGAGACAAGAGGCCAGCTGGAGATCATTATCGAGCAAGCGGGGGTGCCTGTGGTGATTGATGCGGGCTTGGGCGTTCCCTCGCATGCCGCCGCAGCCATGGAGCTGGGAGCGGATGCGGTTCTGGTCAACACGGCAATCGCCATCGCCTCGGACCCTGCGCGCATGGCCCGGGCCTTTGCCGCGGCAGTGGGGGCAGGGCGGGAAGCCTGGGAGCTGGGGCTGCCAGACCGGCGTTTTGAAGCCAGCGCGACCAGCCCGCTGACCGGATTCCTGGATGCCCGCTGAGGCTTGCCGGACCGGGGGCTTTTCGGGGCTGGTCCCTGCTTGATTCGGCACCGGGTCTGGATACGGTGTGGGGCATGCTTGCCGATCCCCGATATGCCCATCTGGCCGAAGTGCTCACCGGATACTCCACCTCGCTGAAGAAGGGGGAGCGCGTGCTGATCGATGCTTTTGACATTCCCGAAGGCATGGTGGTGGCGCTGGTTGAGGCGGCCTATCGGCGCGGGGCCATGCCCTACGTCCAGATGCACAACGCCCGCGTGGGGCGGGCGCTGGCCCTGGGCATGAAGGAGGAGCAGATCAAATATTCCAGCCGCATCGAACTGGAGCGCATGAAAGGCATGCAGGCCTACATCGCCCTGCGGGGATCGCACAACATTTTTGAAACTTCGGACGTGCCTGCCGGGCAGATGAAGCTGGCGGGCCGGGTGATGCGCCCGGTGCTGGACTGGCGGATCAAAAAAACCAAGTGGGTGGTCCTGCGCTGGCCCACGGCGGCCATGGCCCAGCAGGCGCAGATGAGCACCGAGCAGTTCGAGGATTTCTATTTCCGGGTCTGCACGCTGGATTACCGCAGGATGATTCCGGGCATGAAGGCGCTGCAGCGGCTGATGGCGAAAACCGACAAAGTCCACCTCAAGGGGCCGGGCACCGACCTGCGCTTTTCCATCAAGAACATCGGGGCGGTCATTTGCGGCGGCGAGCGCAATATTCCGGATGGGGAGGTGTATTCCTGCCCGGTCAAGGACAGCGTGGAAGGAGAGGTGGCGTTCAACGCGCCGTCGCTCTACCAGGGCGTTTCCTTCGACCAAATCCGCCTCAAGTTCTCCAAGGGCAAGGTGGTGGAAGCCGAGTCGAACAACAGCAAGCGCCTGAACCAAATCCTGGATTCGGACGCGGGCGCGCGCTACATCGGCGAATTTTCCCTGGGATTCAATCCGCACATCCTGCACCCGATGCGGGACATCCTTTTTGATGAAAAGATCGCGGGCTCCTTCCATTTCACACCGGGGCAGGCCTATGAGGAAGCGGACAATGGAAACCGATCCCAGGTCCACTGGGACATGGTCTGCATCCAGCGCAAGGACTATGGGGGTGGGGAGGTGTGGTTTGATGGCAGGCTGGTCCGCAAGGATGGGCTTTTTCAGCTTCCCGAATTGAGGGCGCTGAACCCGGAGCGGATTCTGGGCCGAAAATGACGGAGGCGGGTTACCGGAGGCAGGCCTTCAAACGGCTTGGCGGTGCCGCGGAGGCGGGCTAGCCTCAAGCCATGCCTGCCAAGTTGTCCAAGCCCAGGTCCTATGAGGCCGTGCGCCAGTTTTCCATCTTCGTCGAGAACAAGGTCGGAAGGCTTTTGGAAATCATCAATTTATTCGGCGAGCGCAACATTCATGTGGTGGCGCTGACCACGCTGGACACCTCGGACAGCACGATTCTGCGGATGGTGGTGGATGACCCGGAGTCGGCCCGGCAGCTTTTGCATGAACATGCCATTGCCCACACGGAGACTGAAGTGCTGGTGGTGGAATTGGACGGGGTGGAGCAGATGCAGTCGGCGCTGTGTGTGATTCTCCAGGCCGAGATCAACATCCATTACGCGTACGCCTTTCTCAGCCGTCCGCAGGGCAAGTCCGCCCTGTGCATCCACCTCGAAGACCCGGACATCGCGGCGCAGGCGCTGATCAGCAATAAATATCCCATCCTGAGCCAGCGGGATATTTCCCGCTGATGCCGCGGGCTGCTGCCGGTTAAGATTCCAGGGGGGCGATGGCATCCAGGGCGGAGCGGGTGCGCTGCTGGTGGAGAAGGTCGCCGGGCATGGCGTTGAAGGCCAGGGCCACGGCGAGCTGCCGGTCTGGATCGGCGAAGGCGGTGGTGGACTGATTGCCGCCATGGCCAAAGGTGCGCGGGCCGGCGGCGGCGCCATAACCATAGCTGTGCCAGGCTTCACCAGGCTGCTTGGCATCAAAGAGGAAGCCCAGGTGGAAGCGCATGGGGCGCTTGAATGTGGCATCGAAGCGGGCGGGATGAGTGGGGGTGGTGAGTTCGCGCACCGTGGCTTCAGCCAGCACGCCCTGCCCGCCTTCCAGCAAGGCCTGGTAGAAGCGGGCCATGTCCCGGGCGGTGGAAAGGGTGTTGCTGCCGGGCCAGCAGGCCCGGAGATTTTCTTCGAGGGACCAAAAGGGATGGGGCCGACAGTGGCCGTTGCGGCTTTCCTGCATGAGGGCCAACCGTCCGTGCGGCCAGGTGGCGGCTTCCGCTGGCAGTCCACCGGCCCAGGTGGAATCCATGCCCAGGGGTTCGAAGAGATGACGCCGAAGCCACGGCGCCAGGCGCTCTCCGGTGATGCGTTCGAGGACGGCACCAAGAATGGTCCAGCTTCCGCCAAGGTGGTAGCCCTGCTTTTCTCCGGGCACCCATTGGGGCTCGCGCCGGGTGGCACAGACCGCGGCCACTTGCGCAGGCCAGGAGGTTTCCCGGATGGGGTCGGCCTGGCGAAAGCCCCCTGTGTGGTCGAGCAGGTGGCGGAGGGTGAGGGACTCTTTGCCATGGGTGCCGAATTCCGGCAGATAGCGGACGACGGGGTCATCCCAGCCGAGCAAGTGGTCCTGCCAAAGCAGCCCGAGGCCTGCCGCCAAGAGCGGCTTGCCGGCAGACATCCAGAGCAGGATCGAGTCCGGAGTGAGGGGAATGCCTGGCGCGGATTCGCCCAGGGCAAGCAGGGTGGCGGGCCGACCGCGGTGGATGACGCAGGCCTGGCAGGCGCTGTGCAGTCCTTGGGCCAGTCCTTGGTTCAAGCAGGAGGCGAGGCTTTCCGCCCATCCATCGTGCGTCCGCGCGGTCACTTGGTGCCGGTGGCCAGGAGGGTTTGGAAGTGCGGGGGCTCGGTTTCTTTGGCCACCATGGAGACGCGGGTTTGTTTGAAGCCGGCCTGGCGCAGCATCCGGTCCAGATCCGGCTCGGTAAAGCCCAGCCAGGTGTCGGCGTAAAGTTCGCGGGCCTGGTCGAAATTGTGGGCGTGGAGGTCCAGGATGAGAATCTGTCCGCTTTTTTTGAGGATGCGGTGGGCGGCGGCCAGGGCGCGTGGCGGTGTGGCGGCATGGTGCAGGGCCTGGCTGAGGACCACGATGTCCACTGAGCCGGCGCTGATTGGCGGGTCCTCCAAATCACCCAGCCGGTATTCCAGGCGGTCGAGCCGGTTTTCTTTGGCCAGGGCGGTGCCGACCTCGACCATTTTTGGAGAGTTGTCCACGGCGATGACTTTTTTGGCACGAACAGCCAGGAGCTGGGAGAGCAGGCCTTCGCCCGCGCCGAGGTCGGCGATGACCAGGGGCGGGGTCAGCTGGAGGAGGAGGTGGCCGACGGCTTCCCAGGAGCGTCCGGGGCAGTATTTTTTGCCCAGCCGGCCGGCCAGCGTATTGAAGTAGTTTTGCGCGGTCTCGCGGCGGCGGCGCAGGACCAACTGGAGCGCTTCCCGGTCCTTGCCGGCGGTTTCCAATTCTTCCGCTGCGGGCATGGCCGCTTCCAGAAGCGGTTTGTGCCCGGAGTCCAGCGGTTCGGCCCATTTGTAGTAAGTGCGCTGTCCCTCCCGCCGCATGGCCAGCAGGCCCGCCTCTTTCAACTGGCCGAGATGGGTGGAAATGCGGGATTGGCCCAGCTGCAGAACTTCTTGAAGCTCGGCCACGGACAGCTCATGCCCTTGCAGCACATGAAGGATGCGCAGCCGGGTCGGATCGGAGAGCAGCGCCAAGAGGCGCAGCCGTGGGGGTGTGGCTTCGGGCATGTTCCTATGATTTATCATTCCATCATGATGCGTCAATATTTTGTCTTGCGGACCGGGGAAGGCGGCGTAGGTTTTGGGGTCGTATGCCAGACAATTACATCTTCTCATCAGAGTCCGTGGGTGAAGGTCATCCGGACAAAGTGTGTGACACGATCTCCGACGCCGTCCTGGACGCCTGCCTTCGGGTGGACCGCTTCAGCCGGGTAGCCTGTGAGACGTTTGCCAAGAGCAACGTGGTGGTGGTGGGCGGGGAAATCACCATTCCCAAGATAGGACTCAAGCCGGTCGGTGAAGTGATCAATATCGACCAGGTGATCCGCAGCGCTGTGCGCGGGATCGGCTATGTGAACGACGATGACGTCTTCCATGCCGACAAAATTTTCATCAACAACTACCTGACCACCCAGTCACCTGACATCGCGCAGGGTGTCGATCCGCGCAAGGCCAAGGGCAAGAAGACCTCTGAGCAGGGGGCGGGCGACCAGGGCATCATGTTCGGCTATGCCTGCAATGAGACGCCCGAACTGATGCCGGCGCCGGTTATGTTCGCCCACCGGCTGGGCCGGGAGCTGACGAAAATCCGCAAGGCCGGCAAGCTGGCCCCCTGGCTGCGCCCCGATGCCAAGAGCCAGGTTTCGGTGGAATATGTGGATGGCAAGCCCACCCGCATCGTCAACGTGGTCATCTCCACCCAGCATGCGGAAGGGGTGCCGCATGCCACGATCGAGAAATTTTGCATTGAGCAGGTCATCAAAAAAGTCCTGCCCGCCCGCATGCTCACTTCCAAGACCGAATACCTGATCAACCCGACCGGAAATTTTGTGGTCGGGGGCCCGCAGGGAGACAGCGGGTTGACCGGTCGCAAGATCATTGTGGACACCTACGGGGGCATGGGCCGCCATGGGGGCGGTGCCTTCTCCGGCAAAGACCCCTCCAAAGTGGACCGTTCCGCGGCCTACATGGGACGCTGGGTGGCCAAGAATATCGTGGCCGCCCGCCTGGCGGCCAAGTGCGAGGTGCAGTTCGCCTATGCCATCGGCCATCCGCGTCCGGTCAGCGTGCATATCGACACCTTCGGCACCGGGGTGGTTGCGGACGGGAAAATCCTCAAAGCGGTGCTGGCGACATTTAGCTTCAAACCGGCCGACATTGTCCAGCAGCTTGACCTGCTGCGTCCGATTTATTCCCTGACCACCAACTACGGCCATTTTGGCAAGACCCACCCGGCCATCACCTGGGAGAAGACCGGCAAAGCCGGGGCCCTGCGCAAGGCTGTGGGAGTCTGAACATTTAACTTAAACCCAACCCGAAAGGCACCCATGAGCACCTCCGCCACCACCACTGCAAAGACCCAAGACTACCAAGTCGCCGATATTTCCCTGGCCGACTGGGGTAGAAAAGAAATCGAAATCGCCGAGCAGGAAATGCCCGGACTGATGGCGATCCGCCAGCGTTATGCGGCGCAGAAGCCGCTGCGGAATGTGCGCATCACGGGGTCGCTGCACATGACGATCCAGACGGCTGTGCTGATCGAAACGCTGAAGGACCTGGGTGCGGACGTGCGCTGGGCCTCCTGCAACATCTTCTCCACCCAAGACCAGGCGGCTGCGGCGATCGCCAAGGCCGGCATACCGGTTTTTGCCTGGAAAGGGGAAACCCTGGAAGAATACTGGGAATGCACCTGGAAGGCGCTGACCTGGCCGGATGGCAAGGGGCCGCAGCTGATCGTCGATGACGGCGGCGACGCCACGCTGCTGATCCACAAGGGTTTTGAGCTGGAAGAAGGGTCCGACTGGGTCAATACCCCGTCCAAGAGCACCGAGGAACAAGTGATCAAGGACCTGCTCAAGAAAGTGAAGTCGGAAAACCCCTTCCACTGGCATGAAGTGGTGAAAGAATGGCGCGGCGTTTCCGAAGAGACGACCACCGGCGTCCACCGCCTCTACAAGATGATGGAAGAGGGCAAGCTGCTCGTGCCGGCCATCAACGTCAATGACTCCTGCACCAAGTCCAAGTTCGACAACCTCTATGGCTGCCGCCATTCCCTGATCGACGGGCTGAACCGCGCCTTGGATGTCATGATCTCCGGAAAAGTGGCTGTGGTCTGCGGTTATGGCGACGTCGGCAAAGGCTGCGCCCAGTCCCTCCGCGGCCAGGGAGCCCGTGTCATTGTGACCGAGATCGATCCGATCTGCGCCCTGCAGGCGGCCATGGAAGGCTATGAAGTCGCCCCCATCGAAGATACTCTGGGCCGGGCCGACATTTATGTCACGACCACTGGGAACTGCGATATCATCACCGTGGATCACCTCACGAAAATGAAAGACCAGGCGGTGGTGGCGAACATCGGCCACTTCGACAACGAAATCCAGATCGACAAGCTCAACACCACCAAAGATGTGAAGAAGGTCAACATCAAGCCGCAGGTGGACAAGTATGTCATGCCTGACGGGCGAGCGATCTTCGTTCTGGCGGAGGGCCGCCTGGTGAACCTGGGCTGTGCTACCGGCCACCCCAGCTTCGTCATGTCTGCCTCCTTCTCCAACCAAACTTTGGCCCAGCTCGACCTCTGGCGGAACAAGGAAGCCTACAAGCCCGGGGTTTACCGCCTGCCCAAAAAGCTGGACGAAGAAGTGGCCCGCCTGCATCTGGAGAAGATCGGCGTCAAGCTGACCCGGCTTACCGAAGCCCAGGCCGCCTACATCGGTGTCCCTGTGGACGGCCCCTTCAAGCCGGAACACTACCGCTACTGATCCCGCCATGCCCGCACCAGGCCGTCCCGCTCCCGCCTTCCAACGGCGGAGGCGGGCGGACTGTTTGGTTTTCTATGGCCATGGCTATGGAAACCATACCCATTACGAAGCGATCACCCACCGCGTGCAGTCTTGGACCACGGCGGAAGTGATGATTCTTTCCGAGCACTGGACATAGAAGGAGGGGCAGCATGGCAAACTGGAGTTGCAAGCATGCAGCAGTTCATGCAGGGATTCCCTAAAGGAGATTAAGCCCCAAATTGCCCGCCCGTAGTGCCCCCGAATAAAACTAGAACAAACATCTGCTATTCGTGCCAGATAAACTTAATTAATTGGCTTGATTAGAGTTTTTATGGCGCGATAAATGAGTTAATGTGCCAAAAAAACAAGTTAAGTGGCGCGAAAAGTCTTGAAAAGCGCGATTGATGTGACATGATTTATAAATTGTGCCACTTCAGATTACCCAACAAGACTGGGATCGCGTGCTGCATGCCGTGGAGTGCCATCCGGGTGGTGCCAGCGTGCGCGTTCTGCTGGCGGGTGCGGGGTTGGACCTCAGCAAACGCACCCTGCAGCGCCGCCTCGACCACCTGGTGAATCAGGGGAAACTCCGCGCACTGGGGCGCGGGCGGGCATGTCACTACGTGCGAATCCAGAATCTTCCGGAATCCACAAGCGTCTTGCGGGAAGAGCCTACTTCCTTTGCATCTCCTGGAGACCGGGGCCCGGGCACACCGCGCTGGAGCGCGGAGGGTGAGGCCCTGCGTTTTGCGGTGCGGCAGCCGCAGTCGCTCCGCCGCCCTGTGGGCTACCAGCGCACATTTTTGGAAAGCTATATGCCCAATCGCACGGCCTATCTGCCGGAAGCGCTCCGGCGGAAGCTGGCAGACCAGGGCCGGGCCACGACCGGCGAGCAGCCCGCCGGGACGCATCTGCGCCGCATCATGGACCGGCTGCTCATTGACTTGTCCTGGAACTCCAGCCGCTTGGAAGGCAACACCTACTCACTTCTGGAGACCCAAAGGCTGCTCGAGCAGGGCATCTTGGCGGATGGGAAGGCGGCGAGGGAGGCGCAGATGATCCTCAACCACAAAGCGGCCATCGAGATGCTGGCGGAACAGGCAGAGGAGATCGGTTTCAACCGCTACACCCTCTGCAACCTGCATGCCTTGCTGGCAGACAACCTGCTTCCGGATGCGCGGGCCTGCGGGCGGCTGCGCCGCTGTGCGGTGGGCATCACCGGAACTGTCTTCCATCCGCTGGAGAATCCTGCGGCCATTGAATCGGCGTTTGACCTGCTGCTGGAAAAAGCGGAGGCCATTGGAGACGCCTTCGAGCAAGCCTTTTTCGTCATGGTTCATCTGCCTTACCTGCAGCCGTTTGAAGACGTCAACAAGCGGGTTTCACGCCTGGCAGCGAACATTCCGCTTGTGCAGCGCAACCTCTGCCCGCTGGCGTTTGTGGATGTGCCCCAGGAGGACTACATCCACGGGCTGCTTGCGGTCTATGAATTGAACCGGGTGGAGTTGCTGCGGGATGTCTTTGAATGGGCGTACGAGCGGTCGTGCGCGCGTTATTCAGCGGTGCGCCAATCCATTGGGGACCCGGACTTGTTCCGACTGCAGCACCGGGAAGCCATGCAGCGCTGCGTGGCCGGGGTGGTGCGCAACGGGCTGGGCCCCGGAGAGGCAGCACGCTGGGTGGCAGAGGAGGCGGGCAGTGCGGTGGACGGCAGCGCGCGGGCGCGGTTCATCGAACTGGTGGAGACGGAACTGATGCAACTGCATCCGGGCAACTTCGCGCGTTTCCGCATCCGGCCTTCCGAATTTGCCGCCTGGCAGGAACGGTGGAAACGGGGCTGAGATTTTTCGAAAGGTGGGGAGGCCGGGGCCCTATTTGAGCGCCCACTTCTTGAGCGGTCGGCGGACGGAGCCGCCCATCTCATAGAGCTTGGCTTTGTGGTTCACCATTGAACCGCGGTCGGTGCCGACTTTGATCGGGTAGTCCTGCTGCAGGAAGATGGCTTCCTCGGGGCAGACTTCCTCACAAAGGCCGCAGTAGATGCAGCGGAGCATGTCGATGTCGAACTCCTTGGGTGCCTTTTCCACCTTGGCGTTGGAGGCTCCTGGGGGGATTTCCCCCGGAGTAATTTTGATCGCGCGCGGGGGGCAGACGAATTCGCAAAGCTGGCAGCTGACACACTTTTCGCGTCCATCCTCGTCCTTGATGAGGGCCGGGGCACCACGGTAGCCCTCGGGCATGGGCCATTTCTCCTCCGGGTATTGCATGGTGACCATGCCGGAAGCGGACATGTCCATGAGCGAGCGCGGGCCTTCTTTTTTCTCAATACCAGCGAGCTGGACGGCAGTGCGGCGGAGGTGTTTGAACGTGATGGCGAGCCCACCGACCAGGGCGGGGATATAAAGCCGTTCATGCCATTTGAGTTCGGGACGGGGGACGATCATGGATTCCGCAATGTATGCCAACCCCGCCCAGGCGCAATGCCGAAGTGCCTGCTGCAACGGGATGGGGGGTAATTGACTTTGTTGGCAATAAGCAGGCTGCAGGCGATGGCTAAATGCCGGCACTCAGGTCCTGGCGACCCAGCCTGGGGGACGGAACCGAAAGCGCTCGCGAGCGGTCCCCATTGCAAGCAAGGAACTGCCCGGATTCCGGTCAATCCAGAGGGGCGGTGTTTTTTTGGCTGGCGAGCGCTTCGGCCCGGGCGGCGAACTCGGCGTGGAATTGGTCCGGGTGCGGGGCTGCGCCGGTGGTGTGGGTGCGGCCGATGAAGTCGGTGAAGGATTCACCCGGGTGGCGGCGGCTTTTGTAGTCCTCCAGGAATCCGCGGACCAAGCCGGGAATTTCTTCCTCGGTGATGCTTTTCTTTTCCAGGCCGGCAAGGCGGTCACCGCGGCTGGATCCGCCGAGGTAGAAGGCGTATTTTTTGGGGGCACGTCCGACAAAACCGAAATCGGCGTTGTAGGGGCGTCCGCAGCCGTTGGGGCAGCCGGTCATGCGGATGAGGATGGGTTCCTGGGCCAGGCCGAGTTCCTGGAGGATGGCATCGATCTTGTCCATTACGGTTCCGAGGACGCGCTCGGATTCGGCCAGGGCGAGGCCGCAGGTGGGCAGGGCAACGCAGGCGTGGGAGGTTTTGCGGGCCTCGGTCATTTCCGAGGGCACAGGAAGGCGGTGGCGGCGGAGGATGGCATCGATGGCTTCCTTGTCTGCGGGGGCGATGTCGTGGAAAATAAGATTGGCGTTGGAGGTGAGGCGCACCGGGGGCGAAAATTGTTGGGCAATTTCGCGGAAGGCGGTGCGATAGTGCACGGCGTCGGTATCCTTGATGCGGCCCTGCTCGACCCAGATGCCGACGAACCATTTGCCATCGCCCTGCTCGTGCCAGCCAAGGCAGTCACCGACGGTGGTGAAGGCGAGGGGCTTGAGGGGTTCGGTGGGGATGCCGGGCATGCGGGAGAGGACTTCGTTGCGGAACCATTCCAGGCCGCGTTTTTCGATCGTGTATTTGAGGCGGGCCTGTTTGCGGTCCTCGCGGTTGCCGAAGTCGCGCTGGGTGGTGACGATGGCGATGGCGGCCTGGACGGCGTGTTCGGCGGCGACGTAGAAGAGGGGCTTGGCCAGGACGGGATAGGTTTGGGTTTGGCCGTGGGACATGCCGAAGCCGCCGCCGACGTGGACATTGTAGCCGGCCACACGGCCATTGACGACGTGGGCGGCAAAGCCGATGTCCTGGGTAAAAATGTCGGAATCGTTGACCGGAGGGATGGCGATGCCGATTTTGAATTTGCGGGGCAGGTAGTGCTTTCCGTAGATGGGTTCCTCTTTGTCGTGGCCGCCGAGTTCGAGCTTCTGGCCGTCGAGCCAGATTTCGCTGTAGGCGGTGCTGGCGGGCAGGAAGGTATCGGAGAGGGCGCGGGCGAAGGCTTGGACGTCCTGATGGGCCGGGGTCTGGAAGGGAGCGGCGGCGGCCATGGTATTGCGGACGACATCACCGCAGGCGCCCCAGGTGGTGAGGCCGCCCTGGACGATGCGGGCGATGCAGTCTTTGAGGGAACCTTTGATGACGCCGTGCATCTGGAAGCCCTGGCGGTTGGTGATGCGGATGGTGCCATTGCCGAGGTCGTCGGCCATTTTGTCGTGGAGCAGGTATTGCGCGGCGTTGAGGGCGCCGCCGGGGATTTTGCTGCGGACCATGAACGACCAGGCCTTGTCCAGGCCCGCTTTTTTGCGCTCGTTGCGCAGGTCGCGGTCGTCTTGCTGATAGGTGCCGTGGAATTTCAGCAGCTGGTATTCTTCATCGGAAAAGTGGGCGGCGTCTCCGGAGAGGGTCTGGGCGACACTGCCGCGCAGGGAGCGGCTTTGGTCTTTGATTTGTTCGACACTGACGTTGGACATAAAGGAGTTCCGATGGATTGTTGAGTAAGTCGATAAACTTAATGGGATTTAAGAAATTGACAAGGGAAATTAGGATCAACGGGGGCGGTAGAGGACGGCGTTGTGGCCGATAACCTGGACCAGTTCGCTGGACGTGCGTTCGGCCAGTTCGGCGGCGAGGGCTTTTTTATCTTCTTTGTGGCGGTCGAAGTGGACTTTGATGAGATCCGTATGGGTGAAAGCAGCGAGGATGTTGGGAAGGACGGGAGCGATGCCCCCTTGGCCGATGTGGGCGGAGGGCTGGATGGACTGGGCACGGGCGCGGAGGGCGCGGCGTTCGCTTCCAGACTGGGAGAAGATGGGCATGGAAGAGGAGAAGCTACCACTTTGGCGAAAAAGCGCACGGACAAAGGTGGGCCCGTGCCCGGGCGCTGGAGCTATTTGGCCTGGTTGACGAGGACGAGCACGGAGTGCGGCGGAATCTGGAGGGTGAACTCGCGCGCCATGCCGCTTTTCTCTTCGGTCACGACCTTGACCACTTCTTCGTCGATGTTGTGGGCGCCGGGGCTGTCCGCAGCCAGGGTGTGCTGGGTGTAGGCCGTCTCCGGGTCATAGGGAAGCTTGATCGTGACCTTGGTAGGACCGTCCAGGCGGCGGGAGAGCAGCAGGATGGCGTGGCGCTTGCCCTCCTGGAAGGGATAGCAGTCGATCAGCGGCAGGTCCGGCACGGGAGGGAAGCTCTTGACGCGTTTGTCGGCGCTGTTGGTCTGCGAAACGACATCGGCTTTGGTTTCCGGCAGGTCGAGGGTGACCATTTGGTCGGCGGTGGCGGTGATGAGGTCGCCCTGGAGGAGGCTGTTGCGCAGGCCGAGCGCCTTCCAGGCGATGTGTTCACCCCACTGGCGGTTGTGCGAGGCCCAGTAGTGGCCGTTTTTGAACATGAAGAACGACTGGTCATCGAAGCCGGCGCGGAGGTTGGACATGAAGATATCGAGTGCGTTGATGGCATGGGCTAGGGATTTGCCCTGGCGCTGCTCTTCGATGTTGAATTTTCCGGGGCCGGGGAGGGTGTAGCCCGGTCCGGCTTCATAAACGATGGCTTGGGCGGGCCGTCCTCGGGCCTCGCCCATTTCCTTGGCGGTCTTTGCGGCGAGGAGTGAGCGGGGCAGAAGCATGCGGCGGGAGAAGGTGAGGATGTTCATCCAGCTTTCGTCCGGGGAATCGGCTTTCATGAGGCCGACGGAGTCCCATCCGCCGGTGTAGTAGGCGATGTCGAACGCGTCGGCGGAGGGCGCGGGGGCAAGCGCCTGGGCTCCGTAGCCCTGGGGGCCGGTGTTGGCCACCCAGCCGTTGACGATGAACTTGTATTTGCCCTCCTGGTAGTGGGGGCTGGACTTCATGGTCTGGAAAATCTGCTCGGCGTAAGCCCCGTAAATGGCGGGACGGCCCGCGAAGTGCTGGGGGCCGAACGAGCCGTTCCAGACTTCGTTGCCGGGCTCGATGAGGATTTCAGAAAACGCGGTGGTCCAGGGCTCGGTGCGGCCCCAAGCTGCGCGTTTCTTGCCGTAGGGGGAATCGGCGGGCCCGGCGAGGTATTCGATGAGGTTGCGGTTTTCCTCCGGGGTGAACATGACGGAGGTGATGATCCAGGGGTTGGTGCCGGCTTGCTCACAAAGCACGAGCTGCTGGTGGAGGCCGAGGTGATCGGAGATGTGGGCACCCCCGGTTTCCCCGAAGGTCAGGTTCGACTCGAGCGGCGGACCCAGGACATCGTCGAGCCGCTTGCCGAAGCCCTTGTTCTGGTGGAGGACCCAGAGGCGGAGGGAACTGGGGGCGAAGCGCCTGATGGTGTCCACGATCTCGGGGTAGAAGCTCCAGGCGGGCGGGCCGTCTTTTTCCACGATGGTGACGTTGTCGATGAAGAGGGCGCCGGGCTCGGAGGAGCCGATATCGAAACGATAGGGATTCTTGTCCGGCGGCGGCGCGGCGACGAAGTCGAAGGAGTATTCGCTCCATTCTGTGGTGGGTATCAGGGTCTCGGTCTTGAGGTAGGCGGCGCGGACCTGGACGCTGGGGGCGGCCATGCCCTGGTGCTTCATCCAGAGGCGGACGGTGTAGGTTTTGCCCTCGCGGAGGCGGGGCCAGTCCGGCTCGGTGCCGGCCAGGAGCCAGTTGCCTACGCGCGGCATCTCCGCCAGGCCGGGGGGGATGGTCATGCGCAGGGACGCGCGGCCGCCGCCGGGAGGCGCGTCGGGCACAATGTGCATCCGGACGCCGGCTTCATGAAACTGCTTTTCTTTGCCTTGTTCGAAGGTGTAGCCGCGGATCAGCCACCAGGGCGCGGTGTCCCAGGTGCGGGTGGTGCCGGGGCGGACCTCGGTGATCTCGTGGGTGATGAAGTATTCATCGCCTTTTTGTACTTCGGGGCCGGACTCGGCGAAGGTCACGGTGTTGGGGCCGTCCTTAGAGGCTTGGAAGGATTTGATTTTCCCGCGGCGCAGGAGGGAGCATTTGCCGTCGGTGATGCGGTAAACAAGGATTTCCGCCCCGTCGAAGAAGCCGTCGCGGAAGACATCGAAGTAGCCGAGCTTCCAGCCGGGATCGCCGTTGCCTTCCAGCGTGGTGGCGCTGCCGCCGGAGGCGGTGCCTTTTACGCGGACGGTCATGGGCTCGATATTGGGAGAGTTCCACCATTGGTTGTGCCAAGGTTCGGTGTTCCAGTGGGTCATGCCGGGGGGCTCGACGTTGGCGCCGAAGCGGGCGGGTTTTTCCACCACCACAGCGGGGGTAATGGTGAAGACAGCTTCTTCGCCTTTGGGTTTGGGAAGCGGGGCGGAGATGGCTTGGGCCAGGGAGAGCGCGAGGGAAAGCAAAAGGGCAGGGCATTTAAAGGTCATCATTGGATCGGTCTGGATTTGGGGGTTGGCTGATCAATTGTGAGGCAAGGGCATGTGATTCTTGGCGGCCAGGCTGGGGGCACCCTTGAGTTCGATCTCCGTCCAGCCGCAGCCGAGGCGGTCGCCGCAGGCCTTCATTTCTACCCAAAGCCGGGCCTTGAGGCGGTCGATGTCCGGGGCGTGGGCGGGATCATGGATCCGATTTTGCAGTTCGGCGGGGTCGGCCTCCAGGTCGTAGAATTCATGCATGTCGCCGACGGGGTGGTAAACGAATTTGAAGCGGTCATCGCGGATCATGCGGCAGGAGTAAGCGCCGCTTTCGGTGCCGAAGTATTGGGCGTAGGCCACGCTGCGGGGGCGGGATTCCCCGGCGGCCATGGCGAGAAGGTCGTGGCCGATGAAGGAGTCCGGGGCGGGGATGCCTGCGGCGGTGAGGATGGTGCGGGCGATATCGATCGAGCCGGAAGCGAAGGCATCACAGGCGGTGCCGGGGGGGATTCGCCCCGGGGCGCGGAGGATCAAGGGGATGCGGGCGATGTCTTCGTAGAAGCAGAAGTGCTTGTCCATGAGCCCGTGGCCGCCGCAGAAATCACCATGGTCTGTGGAGTAGATAACTAGGGTGTTGCCAGCCAGTCCGGTGGCGTCCAGATGGGCGAGGATGCGTCCGATGTGGTGGTCCATTTCGCTGATGATGCCGAGGTAGAGGCGGACAACGGGAGCCCAGTCCTGCCAGGACCAGCCGTCGAGACCCCAGATGCGCCGCTGGCGGCGGAGCAAGGCGGGTTTGTTCTCAAGGGAATCCGGGAAGCTGGGCCATGGGGGGATGGACGCAGCATCATAGAGGCGCGCAAAATCGGAATGCGGCTGGCAGGGGAGGTGGGGCTCGGGCGGGTCCCAGCGGATGAAGGAGGGGGAGGAATCCGGGCTGTTGCCCAGAAGGCTGATGATTTGATCGGCTTGCCAGGCAAGCGCGGTCTGGCCGGCGGGCTGGGTGGAATTTTCATCCCCAAAGAGCCCATGGTTTTTGGGGGCCTCAGGGATTCCGGACGCTTCGCGATACTGGCGGTATTGCCAGGAGGAAATGAAAGCATCTACCCCGTCACTGGGACCGGGCTGGCGGGTTTCGAGTTCGCCGTGGTATTTGCCAACCCAGCCGGTGCGGTAGCCCTTCGCTTTGAGGAGCTGGAAAAGGGTGGGCAGTTCGGGGCGTGCGGCCCGGTTGATTTCGGAAGTGGGAATGCAGAATGAGCCGTGGGTGGTGGGCCAGGCGCCGGTTAGGAGCGAGGCCCTGGCCGGGGTGCAGATGGGGATGGTGGAGTAGGCGCGGGAGAAGGTGGCTCCTTCTGAGGCAAGGCGGTCAAGGTGTGGGGTGTGGAGGTCACGGACGCCGTGGCTGCGGATGCAATCGTAGCGGTGCTGGTCGCTATGGATGAGCAGGATGTTCACAGAAGCGGAAGAACTCTGCCGCAAGGCGGGGCGGGAGAAAAGCGGTAATCTTGGAATACCGTTCCAGAGGGTGCGATTGCAACCGGCAGCAAGTGCGGGGAAACAACGGGGACAGCTCGCGAACGCCTTCGGAGCTGTCCTCGGGATGGGCCGCCGGGGCCTGAGTGCCCGCACGTGGCCTTCCTCTGAAGGCAGTCGGCTGCCACCAAACGAGATTACACACCTTTCCCTGATCCGCGTCCGGTCCCGTTTGTTACCCCAATTCCGGAAAGGGACCGGAGCAGCTGAGAACGGGGTGCTGGGTCAGCGGCGGCGCTTCGTGGCAGCGGATCCTGCGATTTTGAAGTCGATCTGCTGGCGCATGGGATCGATGCGGTCCACTTGGACTTTGACAGCATCGCCGACTTTGAAGGAGCGCTTGTGCTTGCGTCCGGTGATACGGCGCTGGCGCTCGTCGAAGTGGTAGAAGTCGTCGGCCAGCGAGGAGATGTGGACCAGGCCGGAGACGAGGAAGGCGGGAATTTCGACAAAGATGCCGAAGTTTTGCACATCGATGACCACGGCGTCGAAGGACTGGGGCTTGTCGGTGGTGAGCTGCAGCTGGAAGAATTCCAGTTTTTTGATGCGGACGGTGTCCTGCTCGGCCTCGGCGGCGGTGCGCTCGGTTTGGGAGAGGTGGACGGCGGTTTCATCCAGTTCGCCGGCTTTGTATTTGGGGCGGTCGGATGGCTTGAGCAGGGCACGGTGGACGACGAGGTCGGCGTAGCGGCGGATGGGGGAGGTGAAGTGGGTGTAGTTGGCTTTGGCCAGGCCGTAGTGGCCGAGGGGCTGGGTGCGGTAGGTGGCACGCTTGAGGGATTTGAGGAGGGAGATTTTGAGGGCGTAGGTGGCGGGATGCTGGGCGATGGCGCGGCTGGCGCGCTGCATTTCATGGCGCTTGGTGAGGTCACCCACCTTGATGCCCTGGATGAGGAGGTTCTGGCGGAGTTCCTGGAGTTTCTCGGGATCGGGATTCTCGTGGACGCGGTAGAGTGCGGGGAGGTGCTTGTTTTTGATGACGCGGGCCACGGTCTCGTTGGCCAGGAGCATGAATTCCTCGATGAGCTGGTGGGAGCTGTCGTGCTCGACCTTTTCCAGGGCGATGGGGAGGCCCTGGTCGTTGAGGCGGACTTTGACCTCGGGCATGTCCAGGTCGAGGGAGCCGGCGTTCATGCGGTTTTTGCGCAGGACGGAGGCCAAGGCCCAGGCCTGGTGGATTTTTTCCGCCAGTTCGCCCTTGGGCGGCTTTTGCAGAATTTGATAGGCTTCCTGGTAGGCGAGGCGGTGGCGGGAGTGGATGATGGAGCGGGTGATGCGCTCGCCCAGGACGCGCCCGCTGGAGGTCATGGTGATGATGGCGGAGAAGGTGAGGCGGTCCACGCGGGGGAGGAGGGAGCAGAGGCCGTTGGACAGCTCCTCCGGGAGCATGGGGATGACCTGGTTGACGAGATAGACGCTGTTGCCGCGCTTGCGGGCTTCCCGGTCCAGGGCACCGCCGGGGCGGACGTAATGGGAGACATCGGCGATGTGGATGCCCACTTCCCAGGTGTCCCGGTCCAGGGCCTTGACGTGGATGGCGTCGTCGAAGTCTTTGGCGGTATCGGGGTCGATGGTGAAGACGAATGCACCGCGCAGGTCGAGGCGTCCGGAGTGCGGGGAGGGATCGTGGGCGTGGCCCTCGGGTTGGAGGGCGAATTCAGAGACCTCGGCCAGGGCCTCGGAGGGGAAGCAGGTGGGCAGTTCGTGCTTGCGGATGATGGAGAGGATATCGACGTTGGGATCACCGGGGCGGCCCAGGCGTTCGACGATCGTGCCCTCGGGATTGAGGTGGGGGGCGTCCCAGCGGTCCAGGCGGACGACGACTTTGTCGCCGAGGGCGGGCTGGGGCCGGAGGGCGGAGGAGCCGGTGGGCGCGACGTAGATGCTTTGCTGCTGGCGGGGGTCATCGGGAACGACGTGGTAGAAGCTGCCGGTTTTCTGGAGGGTGCCGACGAAGGTGGCGCGGCGGCGTTTGAGGATGCGGATGACCTGGGCGTTGATGCGGTCGCGGAAGCGTCCGGGGGCGGGGGGGATGCGGCGGGCGACGACGAGGTCCTGGTGGAGGGCGGTGCCGGTTTCGCCGGCGGGGACGACAGCGTCTTCTCCGCCGGTTTCATTGAGGATGAAGGCGAAGCCCTTGGAGTTGAAGCTGATGACGCCGGTGATGAGGTCGGCCTGGCGGGGGAGGACGAAGCGGTCGCCGCGGATGCGGACGATGGAGCCTTCGCTTTCCATTGCCGCCAAGGCGGAATCGAAATCTTTGCGGCGGGCGGGGGAAAGTTTGAGTTTGCGCGCGAGGCCGTCTCCGTTGCATGGTTGGTAATCCGCATGGCCGAGGATTTTGATGACCGAGGCATTGAGCGGGGATGAGGCGGACATCCCGGGAACCTAAACCCATACCTGGCGCATGAACATTCTTTTTGTCAGCAGCGAGGTGACACCCCTGGCCAAGACCGGGGGGTTGGGCGATGTGGCGGCGGCGCTGCCGGCGGCGCTGCGGGATGCGGGGCACAGCGTGGCGGTGGTGCTGCCCTATTACCGGGCGGTTCGGGAGAGCGGGGTGGAGGCGGAGGACACGGGGCTGGTGCTGGATATTCCGCTGGGGCCGGCGCGGCTGGCAGCGCGGGTGTATGAATCATCCACGCGGGAAGGGGTGAAGCTTTTTTTAGTGAGGCGGGATGAATTTTTCGACCGGGGCGGGCTGTATGGCAACGATCTGGGGGACTACACGGACAACGCGGCACGGTTCCTGTTTTTTGCCAAAGCGGCGGCGGAGCTGGCGGAACGCATCCGCCCGCGTCCGGATGTGCTCCATTTGAACGACTGGCAGGCGGCGCTGGCGGCGCCGTGGGTGCGGTTCCGCGGGCTGCCGCAGAAGACGGTCTTCACCATCCACAACATGGCCTATCAAGGTGTGTTTGCAGCCTGGGACCATGATCTGACGAATCTGCCGCACGGCTGGTTTTCCCCGGACGGGTTCGAGTTCCATGGATCGTTCAACACGATGAAGGGGGCGCTGCACCATGCGGATGCGGTGACGACGGTCAGCCCGTCCTACGCGAGGGAGATTTGCACCCCGGAGTTTGGCTGCGGGCTGGACGCGGTGCTGCGCGGGCGGGCGGGCGGAGTGGAGGGGATTTTGAACGGGATCGATGTCCGGCTGTGGAATCCGGAACGGGACCCGCACTTGCCGGAAAACTTCAGTGCCGCCCGTCCCGGCGGGAAAAAGAAATGCCGGGAGGCCTTGCTGGAGCGCTTTGGATTGGAGGCGGGGGTGAAAGCGCCGGTCTTTGCCGCTGTCAGCCGCCTGGTGGAGCAGAAGGGGCTGGATGTGGTGGCACGGACGGTGCCGGCGCTGGTGGAGCAGGGTGGCTTCTTTGTGCTCTTGGGTTCCGGAGCGCCGGATTTGGAGAAGGCCTTTGTGCGGCTGGCCGGGGATTGCCCTGGGCGAGCGGCAGTGCGGATCGGATTTGACGAGCCGCTTGCCCATTTGATCGAGGCCGGGGCGGATTTTTTTCTGATGCCCTCGCGCTTTGAACCCTGCGGGCTGAACCAGATGTACAGCCAGCGGTATGGAACGATTCCGATTGTGACGCGCACCGGAGGGCTGGCGGATTCCGTGGAGGACATGGATTTGAAAAAAGGAACGGGAACCGGCCTGGTGGTGCCTTCGTGCACGCGGGCAGCACTGGCCAAGGGGGTGGAACGCGCCTTCCGCCTTTACCAGGACCGCACAGCGCTGAAAGCGGCGCGGCGGCGCGGAATGGAACGGGATTTCTCCTGGAAGGGCGCGGCCCGCGCCTACGAACGCGTCTATGCCCGCGTCCTTGGCATTCAACCTGCATCCTCCCCATGATCCCCATGCCTGAAATCCGCAAGGACCCCGTCGTCGGACGCTGGGTGGTATTCAGCCCCGAGCGGCTGCACCGCCCCACCAATTATGGCTTCACCCGCCCGGCGGCGTCGGACGCTTCCGCCGATCCGTTTGCGGAAGGGAACGAGGCGTTTACGCCGCCAGAAGTGTATGCGGTGCGGGAAGGCGGGGGTGCGCCGGACACCCCGGGCTGGAAAGTGCGGGTGGTGCCCAACCGCTACCCGGCGCTGCGGGTGGAGGGAACATTGAACAAGGAAGCCGTGGGCTTCTATGACCGGATGAATGGCATCGGCGCACATGAGGTGGTGGTGGAAACCCCGCATGCAGACAAAGAACTGGAGGAATTGGAACTGGCCGACATTATCCAAGTCCTGAAGGCATGGCGGGCGCGGATGCTGGATCTGAAAAAAGACGGGCGTTTCCGCTACTTGATGGTTTTCAAGAACGTGGGCCCGATCGCGGGCGCCTCCCTGACCCACGCGCATTCCCAGATCATCGCGCTGCCGGTAACGCCAATCGTGGTAAAGGAGAAGCTGAATGCGGCGCGGGAGTATTTCCTGCACAAGGACCGCAACCTGTTTGAGGACATCCTGCGCAATGAATTGAAGTCAGGCGAGCGGATGGTCTTTGAGAACGCAGGCTACGGGGTGTTCTGCCCGTTTGCCAGCCGGTGCCCTTTCGAGGTCTGCATCATGCCGCGGCAGCAGCAGCCGGACTTCCCCAAGAGCGGGGACCATGACCTGGTGCAGCTGGCCGATGTGCTCAAGAAAGTGCTGACAGCCTACCGCACCGGGCTGGACCGTCCGAATTACAACCTCGTGCTGCACACCGCGCCGATGCGGTGGCCGCGGCCGGGGCATTGGCAGACCCTGGATTTCGATTTCCGCTGGCACATTGAGATCATCCCGCGGCTGACCGGCGTGGCGGGCTTCGAGCTGGGGACCGGCTTTTACATCAACCCGGTGCTGCCGGAAGCGGCAGCTTCGTTTCTGAGAGGCGTTCCGGCCTCGCCCTGAATCCGGACGGACTGCCCTCCCTTTAGCCCCCGCCATGAAAGCTCCTTTGCAGACTGTCTTCCTCTGGCACATGCACCAGCCGTATTACGTCAATCCGCTGACGCGCACGGCGATGATGCCCTGGGTCCGGCTGCATGCGGCCAAGGGCTATCTGGACATGATCGAGACCGCGCTGCGGTATCCCGGGCTGCGGACCAGCTTCAACTTCACGCCGGTGCTGCTGCGCCAGCTGCGGGAGCTGGCGGATGACACCGTGCGGGATGCCTGGGAGGACCTGGCCCGGACCCCGGCCGAGGAACTCAATCCGGCGGAGAAGGCCCTCATCCTGGACCATTTCTTCAAAATCCACTGGGGCAACCTGGTGGAACCCTATCCCCGCTACCGGGAGCTGCTGGAGATGCGGGGGCGGGATTTCAGCGCGCGCAGCCTGCGGGAGTCTGTGGCGCTCTTCACCGCGGCGGACTACCGGGACCTGCAGACTTGGTTCAATCTCAACTGGTGCGGCTTCAGCGCGTTCCGCCGCTATCCGGAACTGGCCGCGCTGCGGGCCAAGGGCAAGGGATTCACCGAGGAGGAAAAGCTGCGCGTGCTCACTGTCCACCGGGAGATTGTGAGGGAAATTCCCGGCATCTACCGCCGGGCGCAGGATGAGGGCCGGATCGAGCTGACGACGACGCCCTATTTCCACCCGATCATGCCACTGGTCTATGACACCCAGACGGCGGAGCGGGCGATGCCGGGGCGGCAGTTCCCGGAGCGCTTCGGAGCGCCGGAGGATGTGCGGGCGCACCTCCGCCTGGCCCAGGAGGAGCATGAGCGGGCTTTCGGCCGCCGAGCGCGGGGCATGTGGCCCAGTGAGGGATCGGTCTGCCCGGAGATACTGCCCCTTTTGCAGGAGGCGGGGATCGAGTATTTTTGCACCGATGAAGACATCCTTTTCCGCAGCCTGCAGGCGGAGGGCCGGGTGGCGGACCACCTGGAGCTTTTCCAGCCCTGGCTCTGCTGCCACCCGGAAGGATCGGTGCGGGCGCTCTTCCGTGAGCGTCCGCTTTCCGACTTCATCGGCTTCAATGCCGCGCGCAACACGCCGGAGCAGGCGGCCCATTACTTGATCCACCACCTGGAACACATTGCGGATGTGGCGATGACCACGCCCCCGGTGGCGCTCCTGGCGCTGGATGGGGAGAATGCCTGGGAAGCATTTCCCGATGGGGGGGAGGCATTCCTGTCGCTGATGTATGAGGGCATCCTGGGCAGCGGGAAGCTGGCCACGGTTTTGCTGGGAGAAGCGGCCCTGGGCCCGGCCCGCCCGCCAGAAATCCACCGGCTGCACAGCGGATCGTGGATCGGGGGGAATTTCGACATCTGGATCGGGGATGTGGAGGAAAACACAGGCTGGGAGCGGGTGGCGGAGACGCGGGCATTTTTGGTCAGGCATTTGGCGGCCCATCCGGTGGAGCCGGAGCGGGCGGAAGCGGCGTGGATGGAGATTTACGCTGCGGAGGGGAGTGACTGGTTCTGGTGGTATGGGCCGGACTTCCAGACGGATACAGACATGCTTTTCGACGAGCTGTTCCGCCTGCACCTGCAGAATGTTTACCGCATCCTTGGGGTGGCGGTGCCGGCCTATTTGGAAGTGCCCATCCGCCAGCGCGGCCGTGCGCCGGGCTACCGCCTGCCGACCGGGCTGATCACGCCGCAGATCGACGGCCAGGCGGGGGGGTACTTCGACTGGCTGGGGGCAGGACGCGTGGAAGTGCGCCAGCAGCAGACCGCGATGTTCCAGGCGGACCGGACCCTGGCGGATGTTCATTTTGGGTTCGACCACCGGCATTTCTATCTGCGGCTGGACTTCGAGGGGGCACCTCCGGACGCCCTGGCGGTGGTCTTCTGCCGCCCGGTGCATGGACGGGTGCGGGTGGAGCGTGGGGGGGCGGCGGTTTGGGAGTCGAGTGCGGACGGGACGGCATTCCTGCGGGAGGAAGGAGCGGGAGTGGTTTGCGCCTGGCAGGCGCGCCTGGAGTTGGCGGTGCCGCTGGCGCGTCTGGGCCTGCGCAACGCGGGTGAGCCGTGCGCATTTTTTGTGCAGGTGCTGCGCGGGGGTGTCGAATTGGAACGCCATCCCGAGCGCGGGTTTGTCGAGTGTGCCGGGCCGAGCCCGGAATTCAGCAAGCAGCATTGGTTTGTCTGAGCCTTTGGGAATTTCATGGCCAAAAAAAACATCCGCCTGCAGATCGCCTTCCACCACCACCAGCCGGTGGGCAATTTTCCGGGGGTAATGGAGGACTGCTGCCGCCTCGGCTACCTGCCGCTGCTGCGGGCGGTGGAGCGTGCGGCGCCGCTCAAGTTCCACTGTTCGTATTCCGGTCCGGTGCTGGAGCATCTGGCGGCGCGCGTTCCGGAATACCTGGAGTTGCTCGAGCGGTTGGTGCGGGAAGGCCGGGTGGAAATCCTGGCGGCGGCCCATTACGAACCGATTCTGGCAGATTTGGACGAGGAGGACCGGGCGCTCCAGATCGGCGCTTCGCTGGATTGGTGGGAGGACCGGCTGGGGCTGCGTCCCAAAGGGCTGTGGCTGGCGGAAGGCGTCTGGGAAGACAGCCTGGCCGGCAGCCTGGCACGGGCGGGCCTCACCCACACGCTTTTGGCCAAGGAGCGGTTCATCCAGGCGGGGATTCCGCCGGGGCGGGTGCAGGGGCATTTCATCACCGAGCACCACGGGCAGGCCTGCCGGATTTTTCCCGTGGAGGAAGGATTGCAGCGGTTGATGCCGTTCGGCCAGGTGGATGATCTGCTGCAATACCTGCGGCGGCAGGCGGGCCGGGGAGATGCCGTGCTGACCTTTGCCGACAATGCCGAGCGCTGGGGTGTCTGGCCCGGCACGCGGGAGCGTGTGCTGGATTCAGGGTATTTGGACGAACTCTTCGGGCGCCTGCGTGAGAACAGCGATTGGATCCAGACCGGCCATTTCACGGAGGTGCTGGAGCGCGTGCCCTCGTCCGGGCGCTGCGGGCTGCCGCCCGGGGTTTCCAAGGAACTGGGCATTTGGTCGCTGCCGGACGAGGCCCGGACTTCCTTCCAGCAGGCCCGGCAGAACCTGGAGGTGCGGTTTGATGCGGACCAATTTCTGCCCTATTTCCGGGTGGGGTCCTGGGCAGGCTTCCGGGTGCGTTACCGGGAGGCCAACTGGATGCACCAGATGGGAGCCTGGCTGATGCGGCGCGCGCGCGGGCTGGGTGCGGGTGAAAAACGGGAGCGGGCGCTGCGGCTCCTGTTGGAAGCCCAGTGCAACACGGCGTATTGGTACGGGACTGCTGGCGGCATCTATGCGCCGCACTTGCGTGAGGCGGTGTGGTCGAGGCTCCTGGAGGCACGGGCGCTGACCGCGCCTCCAGGCCCATCGGCGGAACGGGCGGATTGGGATGCGGACGGGGCCGAGGAAGTCATGGGGGAAACCGGGAGCGCGGCGGCTTGGTTTGTGCCCGCAGCGGGAGGCGGGCTGGCCTGCTGGAGCCGGGGGCCGGTGCCGGTCAACGTGCTCAATGCGATGACCCGCCATCAGGAATCCACGCTGGGCCGGGCGGACCGCACCATCCAGGAGCGGCCCGCCGGGAGCGGGGAGGTGGACCGCGTGGACCGTGCCGGTTTCCAGGATTTATTCCTCAAGCGCCAAGCCACAGCGGAAGAGCTTTCTTCCGGCGCGTCGGGGGATGTGGGGGACTTCTACGGCAAGCCCTACCGGCTCGTGGATGCCGGGGTGGAAAAAAACGGATCGGTGCGGGTGGTGGCCGAGCGCGCCGGTGGGGTGCAGGTGGGCCATCCGGTCCTGGTGCGCTTGCGCAAGACCCTGACCCTGGCTCCGGACGGGGACTTGGAGGTGGTTTTCGAGCTGTCCAATGAAAGCCCGATGCCGCTGCACACCGTGCATGCTGTGGAGATCAACTTCGGCCTGGTGGGTGAGGCCGCGGCATTGTCGTGTGCTGGGCAGACTCATGACGCGGGCCGGGCCTGGTATGAAGGCTTGGCCCGTGATGCCCGGGTGGTCTCCGGAGGGCAGGGAATCCAGGTGCGGCTGGAGTGGGACGAGGCGGGCCCGGTCTGGTCCTACCCGCTTTTTGTCACGCAGGGGGATGGAAGCACGGTGCTTCAAGGTCATGCCTGTGTGGTCGGGCGCCTGCTGGACTTGGAAGCGGGGGCGAGCTGCCGCTGGGTGCTCAAGGCCACCATTGTGACAATTTGAAGTCCCAGCCATTCCCGCCTTCCCGGTGCCTACTTTTGTTTTGCCAGGATTGGACCTTGGGATACGCTGCGGAGATGACTGTCAAGCCTCATGCCGCTTTTCTCGCCCTGCTCCCCTTTTCCCTTTTCTTAGGCGCCTGTGCCAGCTCGGACTCCGGGGGATATGCCAGTGCGGATCAAACCGCTCCGTACACCGAGCCTGCCCCGCTCGACCCCAATGACCCGAATGCCGCAGCTCCGGCCTCCAACGAGCCCGCGCCCGCAACTTCCGGCATGCCGGCCAACAACGCCCCCCGCCGTTCCGTCACCAACGAGCCCAAACCCTGGGACACCGCAGGCTCCTCTTCCTCCAGCCCGAAAGTCAACTACCCCAGTGGCATTCCCATTTCTGGAAAGCCGGGCCTGGTGAAAAGCCCTTACGCGCAATACGCGGGTGAAGTCGATGTCAAAGGCATCCCGTCCGGCACCACGGTGAAGTGCCCCTACACCGGCAAAATCTTCATCGTGCCTTGAGGCAGGGCAGACTCGGGCGCGCGACCGGGTCGGCTCGCCCGCCGCGGCGGGTCAATGGCTCCCAGGTGGCCCGGTATTTTGAAGCTTGAGCCGAACCGGGCTGCCCGGCATGGTTTTCTCTCCCCATGGACCCTATTCTGCAGATTTTGGAGAGCAATGCGGTGGCCTCACCGGAGGTCATTGCTGAACAACTCAAGCTTACCCCCGCGCAAGTGCGTGCCCGCATCCGTGAATTGGAAGAGGAAAAGGTCATCCTCGGCTACCGCGCCCTGGTCCATGATGAGAAAGCCGGACGCAATCCCGTCCGCGCCATCATCGAGGTGCGCATCACTCCGGAGCGCGACGGGGGCTTCGACCGCATCGCCGCCCGCATCGCCAAGTTCGACGAGGTCCGCTCCTGCCGCCTGATGAGCGGCGGCTATGACCTGCTCGTGGTGGTGGAGGGCAGCGACCTGCGGACGGTGGCGAATTTTGTCTCCCAGAAATTGGCCACCATCCAGGGGGTTCTTTCCACCGCCACCCATTTCATGCTGAAAACCTACAAGGAACAAGGCGTGCTCTATCCCGAGGAAACATTCGATGAGCGCTTGAAGGTGACGCCATGAGCGCGAAAACCGGCAGCCCCGCGGCGAAGAGAGAATTCATCGCCGAGCACGTCCGCCGCATCCCGCGTTCCGGCATCCGTGATTTTTTTGAGATCGTCCAGTCGATGAGTGATGTCATCTCCCTGGGCATTGGTGAGCCGGACTTTGTCACGCCCTGGCACATCCGGGAGGCCGCGATCTACGCGCTGGAGCGGGGCAAAACCGGCTACACATCCAACTTGGGGGCGCCGGCACTGCGCCGGGAAATCGCCCGCCACGTGCAGGAGCACTATGGAGTGGCCTATGACGGGATGACGGAAGTCCTGGTGGCGGTGGGTGTTTCGGAAGCGATCGATATCGCCCTGCGGGCGGTGGTCAATCCGGGCGACGAGGTGGTCTATCATGAGCCTTGTTATGTTTCCTACAGCCCCAGCATTGCCCTGGCGCACGGGAAGGCCGTGGCGGTTTCCACCCGTGCCGAGGACGGTTTCACCCTGCGGGCTGCCGACTTGGAGCGGGTCCTGACGCCGCGGACCAAGGCGGTGATGCTGAATTTCCCCACCAACCCCACCGGAGGCACGCTGCCGCGCGGCGAGCAGGAGAAAATCGCCCGCGTTTGCATCGAGCATGACCTGCTCGTCCTGACCGATGAGATTTACTCTGAGCTGACCTACAGCCGGGACCACCAATCCATCGCCAGCCTTCCGGGCATGCGCGAGCGGACGATCTTCCTGCACGGCTTCAGCAAGGCCTTTGCCATGACCGGATTCCGCATCGGCTACGCCTGCGCCCCCGCCGCATTGACCGAGGCGATGATGCGCATCCACCAATATTCGATGCTCTGCGCCTCGATCATCGCGCAGGAGGCGGCGCTGGAGGCGCTGCGCAACGGCCAGCCGGCCATGGAGAAGATGCGGGATGAATACGAACGCCGCCGGAATTTTCTGGTGAGCCGGTTCAATGCCATGGGCCTCTCCTGCCATGAACCGAAAGGTGCCTTCTACGTGTTCCCCTCCATCCGCACCACCGGGCTTTCCAGCCGGGAGTTTGCACTGAAGCTGCTGGAAGAGGAAAAAGTCGCGGTGGTGCCGGGGGATGCTTTCGGCCCCGGAGGCGAGGGATACGTGCGCTGCAGCTACGCCACCGCCATGGACCAGCTCCAGGTGGCCGTGGCGCGGATCGAGCGGTTTCTCAAGCGCCTGGGATAAAAGCCGGGAAAATTCCGACAGCTGCCGGGCTTTTGCCGTCCCAGGAGCTGCGGGATCGGAGAGACTCAGGCCCGGCGGCGGAGCAGGCGGCGGCGCGCGTCCCAGGCGGCGAGCGCAACCAGGAGCAGGCCGGCGGCCACGGTGGAAGGTTCCGGCACGACGAGGAGCTGGTTGTTGTTCAGGAAAGTGTCGGAGAAACGGATTTCGTCCAGAGTGCCGGTGGTGTTGTTGGGGTTGCCATCCAGCCGGTAGCCGACGTGCACGCCGGGCTCGGCGTCTTCGTCGCCCCAATACATGCGGCGGTTGTTGGTGCCATCGTTGGAGGCTACGACAGCGCCATCGAGGATCAGTTCGCCAAGGCCGTTGGTGGCGTTGTAGCGGAAGGCAATGTAATGCCACTGGCCGTCGTTGATGGCAATGCCGCTGGTGAGGGTCACTTGGGTTGTGTTGCTTCCACTGTTGTTGGAAACCCAGTAATCCACCCGGAGGTTCTCGGGTTCGACGATGCGGAAGCCGTTGTCGATGCTACCGGTCTCGCCGGATTGGGCTGCATTGGTGGTGCGGGCGACGAAGCCGGCCTCGAATTCGGTGGTGCGGACCCAGAACTCGACGGTGATGGTGTTGACGTCAAGGACGGAGGAGTAAGCGGCGGAGCCGAAGATGCCGTCGGTGCCGGCGCCGTTGATGTAGGAGCGGACACTGCCGGTGTTGGGGATTCCGAACTGGGGGATGTAGGGAGCGAAAAGGCTGGGGGCATCAGTGACGATAACCGCATTGGAAGAAACCATGCTGGGCTGGCCGGCCACTTCGTTCGGGTTGGTCATGCCACTCACGGAGGGATTGGTATCTTCTCCATCCTCGAAACGCCACCAGCTGATCGTGGCTGCCGGGGCACAGAGCACCGAGCCCATGAAGGCCGCAGCGAGCAGGCCGATGCGGATCATCCGGGTGGAATGGGTGCGGGAGCAGGTCATCTGTAAAAAAAGATTACACACTTAAGGGGTCTTGTCACGGGGAATTTGAACCCAGCAGGGTGTCCCGTTGGGCAACCTCTTCGGGGTAAGTCACTTGAGCTGTGCGGAGAATTTGTAATATGTTGTTGTTCAGTGACTTGTGTTGAATTTTGAGCAAGGATGCGTGGGCTAAGATGGTGTCGGGACCAGGGGGAATCGGACCCAGGAGGGCTTCAGCTTGGCCGGATTTGTTCTGACTGAGGAGGATGAGGGCGAGGGTGGAGGCGATCTGCCGGCTTTCGGGAAGGGTCTGGTGGGCTTTTGCGGCCCAGGCCTCGGCTTGGTCGAGCTGGCTGGCGCGCAGCCAGGAAAAGTAGGCGGCGTTGTTCAGGGCGATGGGGTTTTCAGGATGCAGTTCCAGGAAACGGAGGGAGGCCTGGCGCATGGCCTCGGTGTCCGCGCGTTTTTCCAGAAGGGAGAAGAGCACAGCCCACTCCCGCGGAGCCGGGTCCGGGGTGAGGATGCGGGCTTGGAGGACGGCCACCAGCCCGGGCTCCCAGCGCCAGGTCTCGACAGTTTGGAGGAGGTGGACCAAGCCCCCGGGACGGCGGGTGGCGTCTTGAACGGCCCGGTTGAGGTGGGTGTCGGCGCCAGGCTGGCCCCATTTGAGGCGGGCGAGGCAGAGCTGGCGGAGGTCATCCAGTCCGGGCCATTCGGCCCGGGCGAGGGCCGCCCAGGCGGTGGACTCCTGGCGGGCGCCTAGGGCTGCCTCTGCCAAAGCAAGACCCAAGGGGAAGTTCCAAGGCTGGGGAGGCGGATCGTTCTGGAAAAGGGTCCAAGCAAGGGTGCCGAGTTGGCGGGAGGTGAGCCAGCCGGCGATCTGCGCCTGAATTGCGGGCTGGTCCTGGGCCAAACGCCAAGCGGACTGGATTTCGGACTCGGGCGTGGGCAGGCCGGCACGTTCCAGGGCTTCCAGCAGAGCCCACTGGGCATCTGCCAGGGCGGGCTGGAGGGTGCGGGCAAAGCCGGCCAGCTGCTGGACTTCCCCGGGCTGTTTGCGAGTTAGGGCGTCCTGGAAGAGCGTGCGCAGGGCTTCCGGCCGGATGGCGGGGGATTGGGCCAGCCGGCGGAGCGTCTGGCGGGCTTCCGGAGCGTTAGGTCCCTGGATTTGCACGCGGGCGAGATTGAGCGCCGCGGCGGGGTCGTCCGGTGCGGCCCGGTTGAGGGCGAGGGCATGGGTCTCGGCCTCTGCCCAGTCCCCGCGGGCGAAGGCGGCAGCCAGGGCGGCGCGGGCGAAGGCGGTGGGCGAGCGCGGGGGCTGCGGCCAGGATTCGAGCATGCGGGCGGCCCCTGGAGCATCGCCCGACTGGAGGTGGGCCAAGGTGGCCGCCACGCGGAATTCTTCTTCTGCGGGGAAGAGGCGGACCGCCTGGTCCCAAACGACCGGGGCATGGGGGGACTGGATGAGGCCGAGGAAGCGGGCCCGGTGGGGGACGAGATCGGGGTGCTGCGGGCGCTGGGCTTCAAGAGCGCGGAGGAGAAATGCGGCCTGGGTCAATTCCCTCCGGCTCAGTGCCGTGGCCAGACGGTCCACACCCTGGTTCCAGCGGTGGCTTTTCAGGGCCTGCCAGCCGGCCCAAGCGCCCAGGGCCAGGAAGGATAGGGTGGCCAGGACCAGCGCGGTCCGTGAGGCAAGGCCCAGCTTCATGGGCGGGAAGCCCGGTAGCCTCTGGCTTCCAGCAGTTCGATCACATTCTCCGGGCCGCAGAGGTGGCCCGCGCCGACGATGACCATGGACGGGCGTCCGCTCTGGAGGAGTTCCTCCAGCTTGGGAATCCAGGCCCGGTTGCGGGAGCGGAGGAGGGTTTCATCCAAGTCCGGCCCGCTTTGGAAAAATTCGTTCATTTGTGAAGCCAGCGCCTCCCGGTCGCCGGTGCGCCAGGCGGTGGCCAGGCGGTCGAAGTCTTCTTTGATGCGGGGCAGTTTGTCCAGGGATTCGGCCAGCAGGCGTTCGCCGCCGGAGGCGTCCATGGCCTGGAGGAAGGCCAGTTGTTCCTGGAGGGTTTCCAGGCCGATGCGGGCTTTGCCATCGCGCTTGGCCAGGTTGGTGTAGTGCAGGTCCACGCCGTAAGCGGGGGAGATGCCGTGCTTTTGCAGCTCGAAAAGGGCCAGCTGCTGGACCACGGCCCAGGATTTGAAGTTTTGGAAGGCGGCAGGCGGCAGTCCGCGTTCGGTCAGGACGCCGTCCAGGCGCTGGCGCAATTCAGGAGACAGGGAATCGGGGGAGCCCGCCGGGCGCACCATGGCTTCCTGGACGGCGCGAAGCGCGGCGGGCTGGAACATTTCATCCATCAGCAGCTCGAAGACCACCACTTCGGCCCGATCATAGGCGGACTGGAAGGGCGGGGGCAGGGGATGGGCGTCCGGGGGCAGGACGTGGATGGAGCCGCAGACCGCCATCGGTGCTTTGCCACCTTCAATCTCCCAGACAAAGGCGGCTTCCGCTGCGGCCAGGGCGGGCAGGAGCAGGAGGGAGGCGGCCAGGGGGGCTCGGATCATGCCGCCAGGTTAGCCGGGGGGTGGGGATTTGGCCATGGAGAAATCAGGAATGCTTGCCGGACAGGAGCGAGGCTAGGTAGGATGTGCGGATGAAAAAAATCGCGGTTATTGCCGGTGTTTTGGGGGTGGTGCCTCTGCTGGCTGGAGCCGGTGCCTGGTGGTGGTTTTTCGGGCGAGCGCCCCGGGCGGTGACCGCGGCCGCGTATCTGCCGGCGGAAACGCTTTTTTACGCCGAGGTGGCGGACGGCACGCGCAGCTGGGTGCGCTATCAGGGAAGCGCCGCCCGGAAAATCCTGGAACACCCGGAGGCCAAGGCGCTTTACGGGCTGGCGGGCGCGGCCCTGGCGGAAGCGGCCAAGGACACTCCCCAGGAAAAGCGCGAGCAGGTGGAGAAGGCCGCCGCGGCACTGCTGCGTGCCGGCAAAGGGCTGACCTTTGTCGCTTTGACGGGTTGGGAAGGCCCCATGGACCCCAAGGCACCGGCTGAGATGGCGCAGGGCATCCGTCTGGTGGGCGGGTTTCATGCCGGAGGCGGCAATGGCGCACAAGTGGATGCATTTTTCCGTGAGGTGGAGCTGCTGCTGGGGGACAAAGCTGGCGGATTGAAGCGTGGCGAAGCGGAGGCTGGCGGGGTTTCTTACCGCTACCTGGAATTCCAGGAACTCGGGGGCCTGCGCCTTTGCCATGCCCGCAAAGAGGGCTGGGATGTGTTCAGCGTGGGGGAACCGGCCTTGCAGGATTTCTTGCGGCGGCTGGCGGGTGAAGTTGGACGCAGCGCCACTGGCCCTCAGTCCGCAGTACCAGCAGCTGGCCGCCCGGCTGGACCCGGCGCGCGATGGGCATGTTTATGCCAGTGTGGCCCAGTTGAAGGACCGTTATGTCGATTTCATCGCCGGCGTGATGCCGGCGGGAGGTCCGGACTTCCGGGCCATGATGGAGAAGGCCATGGGCCAGATCGAGGCCATGAATGCCGTGGCTTGGGACTTGCGCATCGATGGTGCGGAAGTGCGCGAGCGGGCGGTGCTGCATTTCCCGGCGGAGGCACGGGCGGCTCTGGGCAAGACCTATCTTCCGCAAAATTGGAAAGCACTGCGCTTCACCCGGAAGCCGAGCACGGTGGCCTTCATGGCCCAAAATTTCGACCTGGAGGCTTATTATGACCAGCAGGTGGCGGTCATGCAGGAAGTGATCAAAGCCGCACCGGAGGACACACGTCCGGCCAATCCCTATGAAATGATCGAGGGCCAGGCCAAGGCCATGGGCCTGGACTTGCGGGAGAATGTGCTCCGGGCGCTGGGGCCGGACCTGGCCTTCGTCCTGGACTGGCCGGAGGGCCAGCCGCTTCCCGAACTGCTCGTGTTGGTGGGAGTGCGCGATGCTGAGAAATTCAAACCGGCCTGGGCGGTGTTGGAGTCCACCCTGCGGACGATGGCAGTGGGCTTCGGGCACGCCACGGATTTTGACGCAGGGGGCTTGAAAGGGGTATCGGTGCATCCCAGCCAGCTTCCGGTGATTTCACCCACCGTGGCCAGCGGCGGTGGATATCTGCTGCTGGGTTTGAGCGGTGCCGGAGCCCAGCGGCTGGCGGCGGAGACAGCGGACACGCTGAAGCCGGAGGCGATGGCGGGCGGTGCGGAGCCGCCGGCTTCCTCTTTTGCCGGTGGCTATGCCGATGCCGGTGCTTTGGTGGCCCGTGGTTATGCCGCCGGACGCCCCTTCCTGGCCAAGCTGCTGGCCGAGGCGGAGGATGAGCGCATGAAAGCCTGGCAGGGCAAACTGCCCGAAAGGCTGGAAATCGCGCCTTTGCTGGGCCAATGGTCTTCGATTTCATATTTGGAGGGGGATGTGCTCGTCGGAGACATGCGTTCTCCTCTGGGCAGCATGATTGTTCCCGCATCGGTGGGTGTCCTGGCCGGACTGGCGGTGCCGGCAATGTCTGGCGCCCAGAACAAGGCCGAGGCAGCGCGCGAAACTTCGGATGCACGCCAGCTGGGGGTGCTCTTGTTTGCCCGTGCAAATGATGCCGGGGGAGCCTATCCTCAGTCTTTGGAGGTTTTGGTGGAGCAGGGAGAAGTGGAACGGAAGCTGGTTTTTGATGAAAAATCCGGGGAGCCCCGCTGGCTGTATTATGGCGCGGGACTGGCCACGGTCTCTCCTCCCCAAACTCTGCTGTTGGAGTCGGTGCGCGCGTTCCCGCTCAAAGGAGGCCAGGGGAAGGTGGTTTACGACCTGGGCAATAACGCGAAGCTCATCCCGGTGGCCGAGGCCGAGGCACTGCGCCCCGCCCCAACCGCCGCTCCGGCGGAGCCTCCCGCGGCTCCCGTGCCTGCGGAGGAAATTCCAGATGCACAGTAAATCATCAGTGCGCCCCACCCCTGGCCCATTGCCGCCGATGGCCGTACCACCCCAGGCCGGCACGCTCCTCAGATGTGGATCGACTGGCCCTTGGCGTTGAGCACGGCTTCCTGGATCATCTCCGACAGTGTCGGATGCGCGTGGATGGTGGAGGCGATTTCCTCGAATGTTGCCTCCAGCGTCATGCCCAGGGTGAATTCAGCGATCAGTTCGGTCGCTTCCGCACCGATGATGTGGGCGCCGAGGATTTCCCCATGGGGTTCGCCCAGCAGGACTTTGATGAAGCCATCGGCATCGCCGGAGGCCACGGCGCGCCCGCTGCCGCGGTAGGGAAACTTGCCCACTTTGAATTTGAGCCCTTGTTCTTTGGCCTTTTTCTCGGTGAGGCCCACGCTGGCCACCTGGGGCTGGCAGTAGGTGCAGCCGGGGAAGACGCTCACTTTGTGGGGCTTCTTGCCCTTGACAAACATGCCTTCGACCGCCTCGATCGCCTCGTGCGAAGCCACGTGGGCCAGCCAGGGCGGGCCGATGATGTCGCCGGCCGCATAGATGCCGGGGACGCTGGTCTCGTAGTTCTCCTTGGTTTTGACGTAGCCGTTTTCCAATTCGATCTTCAGCTCTTTGTCGAAGAGGGCGTCGGCATTGGCCTGGACGCCGATGGCGACGAGCAGGGCGTCGGCTTCGAGGGTCTTGGCGGTCTTGCCGGAAAGGGTGAGCTTCACCCCGGCTTTGCCCGCCTCGGTCTTGTCCACTTTGGTTTCGGTCAGGACCTCGATGCCGGATTTGCTGAAGGAACGGCTGAGGTGCTCGGCAATTTCATGATCCTCCACGGGAAGAATCTGAGGGAGCATTTCGATGAGGGTCACTTTGGTGCCGAAGCTGTTGAAGAAATAGGCGAATTCCACGCCGATGGCGCCCGCCCCGATGATGGCGAGTGACTTGGGCTGGACTTTGTTGGCCAGGGCCTCACGGCTGGTCATGACGGTCTTCCCATCGACTTCGACGCCTGGCAGGCGGCGGGGGACGGTGCCGGTGCAGACGAGGATGCGCTCGCCTTCCAGAATCTGCTCTTTGCCCTCGGCGGTCTGGACGGCGACTTTTTTGTCCTTGCGGATCGAGCCGGTGCCGACGATGTAATCGACCTTCTTCATGCGGAAAAGGGACTCGATGCCCTTGGCCATCTTGTCGGCCACGCCGCGGCTGCGCTCGATGACTTTGGCGAAGTCGTAGGAAACCCCTTCGGCGCCCAGGCCGTAATCGGCCGCGTGTTGGAAGTGGCGGTAGAGGTCGGCGCTTTTGAGCAAGGCCTTGGTGGGGATGCAGCCCCAGTTGAGGCAGGTGCCGCCGGCGCGTTCTTGTTCGACGACCATGACGGATTTCCCAAATTGGGCGGCTCGGATGGCGCCGACATAGCCGGCGGGGCCGCCGCCGATGACAATCAAATCGTATTTCATAAGCAAAAGATGTTATCCGGCGGGTTTCAGGGCCGGGAGTGGGACACTATTCCATCGGAGGGCACGCCCGACAAGAGGGGAAATGCGCCGCACTCTGCAAGGGGCTGGCCGGGCGGGATGAATGGGTGCGGGCCGGCCAACTTTGCCGGCCCTTGGGGATTACCACCAAAAGACATCGCCCCAGAAAAGAACCAGCATGGCGGCGCCCAGGGCGAGCTTGATCCCGGTGGCGGCGACAAAGCCGGCGGCGACTCCGATGCCGGCGGTGGAGGCCTGCCTGAAAGTGCGGCGTGCGAAAAGCTTCTCCGCCAGAATGGCTCCGGCGAGCGGGCCGATAATCAGTCCGGGAAGGCCGAAAAAGATGCCGATGAGCGCCCCGGCCAGGGCACCGGCCATGCCCCACTTCGTGCCGCCAAACCATTTCACTCCAGCTGCGCCGGCGGTCCATTCCACCACAGAGCCGGCCAGGACCAGCACGCCCATGCCTCCCAGAGTCCACCAGGAGACCAGTTCCGGGAGGCAGAATTTATGGATCAGCGCCCCGGCCCAGATCAGGCTCTGGCCTGGCAGGAAGGGCAGGACGATGCCCGCCATGCCGACTACGGATGCCAGGATGGCGGCCAGCCAGCCGATGAACTCGGTCATGCCTCCCAGCCTGCCCGCAGAACCCGCCGGGTCAATCCCCGTGGGCTTCGAGGGTAGGGGTGTCCATCAGGCTTTCGTAATCGGCCAGGGTCCCGCCGGCCAGGCAGCACTCGATGATCTTCCGGCCCGCGGGCAGCAGGTCGGACTCCAGGAACTGGGCCAGCTCGCTGCGGAAGAAGCTGGCCAGAATTTCCGCGCCCTGATCGTAAGCCGCGGTCCCGACTTCCGGCTGCTGGTCCACCTCGAAAAACCAGGCGCCGATGGTGCGGCCTTCGACGACGATGGAACCGGGGGTGTAGCCGAGGAGCGGGCAGCGGGAGGCTTTCATGCGCGACGCGGGGAAGCGGGCGCTGCCGCGGCGGGCCAGGAACTCGCGGGTGATCCATTGCGGCATGAAGCTGACTTCCCAGGCGCCGATGTGCTGGTTGGGAATGAGGACGTAGCGGACGCGTGGGGTGTCGATGATTTGCTGGAGCAGGAGGTTGGCATGGTCCACCCGCCGCCCGGTGGCAAAGGGCCAATACGAGCCCACGCCTTCCGAGGACATGCCCTCGCTTTGGATGATGCTGGGGTTGGCATGGCCGCGGGGGGCGACCAGGCGCCAAAGCCAGGCCAGGGCCGGAGGAAGAATGTGGAAGAGGCCGATGATCCCGTAAGTCGGCTCCTGCTGGGTGCAAGGGGGGCAGCGAACACCCATGCTGCGCACATCGACATCGACCGCGCCGGGCACGATCTTGGGGATGATGCGGCGGGGGATGATGACGCGGGGATTCGGGCAGGGCTTGCCGGGGCTGTCCTCGATGTGCTCCCAGAGCAGGGAGGTGGCGCCGGGGCTGCCCTGGATGTTCAGGAAAAGCAGCGGCTCGGGCGGGTGGATGGTGAGGGCTTCGAGGTGCGGGTCAATCCCGTAGCGGGTGATGTGGTTGCAGCGGACGAACCAGGCGTCCTCGGCATCAATGAGGGTGAGCTTCCCGTGCCCTTTTTCCAGGGAGGGATGGCAGAGGGCCATGTCATCGGTCACGGGGCGCAGCTCGCAGGCGTGGGGCAGGGTGAGCTTGCGTTCTTCACCGGTGAGGATGTTGCGTCCGATGAGCAGGGTGCCATCGGCGCGGCGGTGGGGATATTCCAGCATCTCGCTCTTGCCGCCACCGCTGGCGCCCTCGTGGGAGATGACGATCTTGTTGTCGTAGGGGGTGACGACCTGGACGGTGGAGCAGTGCATGGTGATCCACCGTTCTTCTTCGCCGATGTTGAGGAGGACGCCATAGATGCCCTTTTTGGCGCTGGGGCCTGGATAGAGGTTGTAGCTGAAGAGTTCGTGGCAGTCGGGCAGGCGGTTGTGGACGACCACTTGCCGGCCCTCGAAGTGGGTGTGGCGGAAGGGCGGGGCCACGTAAATGAAGGCGCGGGGGGAGAAATCTTCCGGCAGGTCCCCGGTGGGGATGATGCCTTGGAGCATGGCCAGACCGAGGGCGAAGAAGCCGGCATTGTCCGGACAGATGACGAGGGCGTGGGTGCCTTTGCTGGCGTGGCCGGCGTAGAAGGGGAACACGGCCAGCGGCTGCCCCTGCAGCCAGGCGAAGGTTTCTTCCCGCACCGGCTCGAACGGGCGCCCATAGCGCTCCTGGAAGGTCGGCTTGTCGGTGGGACGGGAATCGCCGATGACCATGCAATCGGGGTCCCGGCGGCGCATGTAAGGCTCAAAGTAATTGGCGCAGATGCCGTTGCGGACGCGGCAGACGGAGGCCTCAGCCACGCGGCCCCGGCCCGGCACCTCATAGGCCACTTCCTGCCAGCCATCGACTGCGTCGCGCGTGGCCAGTTCAATCAAATCCTCGATGGTATTGGCCACCAGGACGGAGGGAGCCTGGTCCAGCAGCCGGGCAGTGGCTTCGGGCAAAGGGAAGGGCAGGGAGGGGTGGGACGCATTCACGGGATCGATCCTGCCCGAAAGCCGGGGGTTGTCTGCGCACTTGCTGCGGAATGATGCGCATTTTATGATGTCATGTGACGCCCCAGTCACGGCCGGAAGGCATTTGAATGATCCGACGCGCACTTTTCCAAAAACTGGCCCGGCTGCCGGAATGGCGGACGTTTCAGGAGGATTTTGCGGCGGCGACCGGGCTGGATTTGGAACTGGTGGATGACCGGGGACTGGGTCTGGAAGGGCGCCGCCGCCCCCGGCAAAGCCTGTGCGCTGCGGTGGGGGCTTGTGTCCAGGGGGAGCGGTTTTGTGAGCGCTTCCGCCAGAGCCTGCTCCAGCGCGGCCTGCACGGCGCGGCAGGCGGGACCTGTGATGCGGGGTTGAACGAGGTGGCCGTCCCCCTGCGCGTGGGTGGAACCACGGTGGGATTTTTCCTCTTCGGGCCGTTCCGCAGCGGGCCGGTAAGTGAGCAGGCCTGGCACCGGGCGCGGCATTTGCTGGAGCGGGCGGGCATCCCGGTGGCTGCGGCGGCATTGCGGTCGGGATTGGAGGCGGCGCGTGAGGTGAGCCCCCGTGCGGCCGAAGCGTATATCCACTTTGTCGAGATGGCGGTGCACCGCATGGCCGAGCATCTGACCGCCCAGCTCGCCCCTGCGCTGGACAGCCTGCCGGCCGCAGTCGAGCGTGCCTGCGGCCTCATCCGCAGCGAGGGCCTGGTGCGGCCGCTCACCCTGGCGGATACCGCACGGCGCTGCGGGGTCAGCCAGGGCCATCTCTCGCGTGCCTTCCACCACGCCACGGGGTTCACGTTCCGCGAATACCTGGCCCGGACGCGGGCGGAGCAGGCTCGTGAGCTGCTGCGCGACCCGCGCCGCAACATCACCGAAGCCGCCTTTGCCGCGGGGTTCCAGTCTGTGTCCCAATTCCACCGTGTTTTCCGCAAGGTCTATGGCATGGCCCCGGGGGAAATGCGCCGGGAGTGGGCCATGCCCCGGAGGGCCTGAAGGAACGGGGACACTTGGCTTGGCGGCAAAACAACCTGTCCTTGCTGGGCGCGGTTACATCCTGGACCGTCCGGGCCTGCGGAAATAAAGGAGAACTCCCGCCCCTGCGGTGAGGAAGATTCCCGCGGTGGTGAGGGTGAGGAGGGTGTTGCGGAAATTCTTGTTGCGGATGAAGTTGAATTTATGGAAAAGGCCGAAGATGTTGGCATCCAACTGCCGGCGGTCGTCGGTGTGGCGGGTGACGGTTCCCGTCATGGTGGAGACATAGACCCGTGTGCCCTTGCCATCATCGGCATCGAAACGATAGACCGGCAGAATGCGGTAGATTTCGATGTATTCGCGGTTGAAGGCGGTCAGGTAATCCGTGCGCCGGACGGACTGGCCGCACAGGTGGCGCAGGGCGATTTCGCAGGCAAAGCGTTCATCCGCCGCCGGGTCCGGACGCCCGGTTTCCGCCGAAACATAACGGGGCACCGGATCGCCCTGAAAGAATGCCTGGTAGTGGGGAGTGCCGCCGATTTCCCGGACGGCCAGGAGTGTGGCCGGCGGAGCATCCGCGCCTAGAGCGGCCAGCGCCGCCGCAGGCGGCACGGTGATGCGGGCGGAGTCGATCTTGCCCGAGGGCAGGGGGCGTGGCGGAGGCGGCTGGGTCCAGGACATCACGTTGTGGATGATCCCGCTGCCCGAGGCGAGCAGGACAAAGAAGCAAAACGCCAGGCCGAGCCGGCGGTGGAGGTTGTGGAGGTTCATGATTTTTTTCAGGAAGGACGCAATGGTTCGCAAAGGAGGCGATGTGGGTGCGGGTCAATAACGCCATTCAATCCCGCCGTAAAAGCCGAGGCCCTCGCCAGGGTTGAACTGGGCCAGGTTGGCGGTGCGGGCGCGGTCGATCACTCCGGTGGTGGCGGTGTACTCTTTGTCGGCAAGGTTTTTGCCCTCGAAAAACACGGAGAATCCCCCGGCACTGCGGTAGCCGGCTTTGAAGCCGAGTAAAGCGTAAGGATCGGCAAAGAGGGTGTTGGCGAAGTCCGCGGGGTATTTTTGGACCGACCACTGGACATTCGGGCCGGCATAGAAGCCGCTGGGGTGCTCGTAGAGCAATTCGGCCTGGACGAGATGCTCCGGAATGCCGGCGAGGGCGTTGGAACCGAAAACGGGGTCGCTGTCGAAGTGAAAGTTGCTCCAGTTGTAAACTGTGCGGAGGGTGATGGCGTCGGCCCCGTCTTTCCCGCCGGCTCCGGCCAGCAGGGCATCCCAGAGCCGGGCCTCCACGCCCAGTTCGGCGCCCTGGTGGATGGTGCCGGTGCCGTTGATGGTCTGGCTGGTGCTGGGGGCGATTTCATACTGCAGCAGCTCATTGTCCACCCGGGCATGGTAGAAGGCGAAGTCCCATTGGAAGCGGCCTAACGCACCGCGGGTGCCGATTTCCACGGTGGTGGCTTCCTGGGCGTCCAGGTCCTGGGTGGTGACCTGCGGGAAGTCCGGACCCGCGCCGCCGCGGAGGGTCTTGATTTCGCCGAAGGTGGGCGGCTCGTAGCTGCGGCTCAGGTTGAAGAAAGCATGCACTTCCGCGGTGAACTCATAACGCAGGCCGAGCTTCGGGCTGATGCCGTAGTAGTCCTGGTCGTTGGAGTCGTCCGGATTGGCGGCGGTGATGAAGCTGTCGCGGAAATTGCGCTGGGCATAGACCGCCTGGATGCCGGTGATGAAGGCCAATTGCTCAGTCAGGTAGTGCTCGTTTTCTGCATAGGCCTCGAAATTCCAGGATTCTTCTGTGCCCTCGCCGAACTTGCGCCCGCGCGCCTCAGTGTCCGGTAAATTGAGGAAGCGGTTGTCCTCGGTGATGCCGCCCTGGGAAGCGACGCCTGCGAGCCAGCGGTTCCTCCGTCCGAAAAGATCGGCGTGGTCCGTCCATTTTAAATCGGTGCCGAACGTGTTGCTGAGGGCATCAATCGTGCCGGGACCGGTAAAAAACGGCCCGGCGGTGTTGAAGATGGGGTGGTCCAGGTCTTTGTTGGCCCAGAACAGCCCGGCATCGAGCCGGGCCTCCTCAAACAGCGCGGTGGTTTTCGCAGCGGTGCGGAAGTAGGTGAAGTCACGCTTGTCGATGCGCAGCACATTGCCAGCCGCGGCCTGGGCGGGGTTCCGCTCCGCCTCGGCTTTGGTGAGGCTGCCGGGAAGCTCGGAATCGGATTTCGCATAGTTGAAATAGAGGCGTGTTTCGATGTCCTCGTTGAAGCGCCAGCCCAGGCTGGCCAGTGCGCGCCGGTTGTTCTGCTGGCTGAAATCCCGGAAGCCGTCCACCGAGCTTTGGGTGGCGGTGGCGCAATAATCGAACGGCCCGGCAGCACGGCTGGAACTGGCCTGGGCGCGCCAGGTGCCGAAGCTGCCGGCCTCGATCCGGGCCTGGGCGGGGGGGGCGCTCTGGCCTGTGGGGGTGGCAAAGTTGATGGCGCCGCCAAGCGTCGAGGCTCCGTATTGCAGGGCGTTGGCCCCGCGGAAGACTTCCACATAGTCATAGGCGAGGGGTTCCAGCGCCTGCATGTCGAAGCTGCCGTCGGCTTCATTGAGCGGCAGCCCGTCTTGGAGGATTTTCAGGCCGCGTCCGTGGAATGTGCGCTGGAGGCCGGAGCCGCGGATGGAAATGCGGGCCTCCTCGGAACCGAAGCGGGCAGCCGCGAGCACGCCGGGCTGGTAGGCAAGCACGTCCGGGAGGCTGGAGGCCCGGCCCCTTTTGTAATCCTCGGCCAGAATGAAGTTGGTGCCCCCGGCCACGCGGTTGAGCGCTTCCTGGGCCGACTCGGAACGGGGTGCAACCAGCGGCTCGGCCGCGGCGGTCACGGTGACGGTGGGCAGCGTGTGGGTGGAATCCACGGGAACGGGGGGTTCAGCTGTTAGGGAAGAAGCGGCCAGCACCCAGGCCAGAGTGGCGGCCGCGCGGTGTGCGCGATTCATGCAGAAATCTCCTGAGGACAAAAAAATCCAATTCAAATGAGCCGTGGCCGGGCGGAAGCACGGGGCGTCCTCAAGCCGGGGCGGAAGCCCGGACCACACAGCGGCGGTGGCGGCTCAGGCGCGCGGTGGAGGCGTGGGGAGGTCTGCGGCGTCTCTGCCGCAGAGTATGATGCCGCCCTCCGGCCCGTACACGGACGAGACACGGCGGATGATCCCGGGAACAACCGCGCGGGGGGCGATGCAGTCCGGCTTTTTATCCAGCTTCACCAGCGGGATGGGGCTTTCTTCCTGCTGCTGGCGGCCTTCTTCAACCTTCTTGCAGAGGCCGCAGGGGTGCTGGCCGTCGAAGGTTTTCGATACCCCTGCCACCAGGCCGTGCTCTCCGGAGTATTCCGCCAGCATGCCAAACCAGGCCACCGACTGCAGGACCGCCCAATGGCCACCGGCCACCAAAAAAGCGGCGGCGAGGCAGGCGGCTTGGCCGAGGCGGCGCATCACCCTGCTGGCATACCGCGTTTACAAAGGCGGAGCAAGCAGGAAGACGGAAAAGCATCCCCTGAGAGGGTAATTGCAAAAAGCAGCACAGGCGTTCTTGCCTGTGAGTTAGGTGCCGCTGGCAAGGATGCCTGTGCTGCCCTGCAAATCCTCCCTCAATCGCAGCCCAACTTAAATCCACCCGTGTAATTGGGGCTTACCCCGCGGCCAGCTCCCGGGCGCGGCGGGCGGCGGCAGCAATGGTCTGTTCCAACAAATCACGGGCCGCAGGCGTGTCGAGCACGGCCAGGCCGGCCTCGGTCGTTCCCCCTTTGCTGGTCACTTGGGCCATCAGTTCGCGCGGCGGCAAGCCCGTCTCAAGGATCATCCGCGCGGCCCCGCGGGCGGTTTGCGCGGCCATGGCGAGGGCTTCTTCCGATTCCAGCCCATGGCGGCGGGCGGCGGCGGCCAATTCATCGATGATGAAGTAAAAGAAAGCCGGCCCGGAGCCGGAAAGCGCGGTGACCGCATCCATTTCGGATTCCTTGACCCTGACGACCTTGCCCACGGCGCTGAAGATGCGCGCGGCGGCCTCCAAGTCGGCGGCGGTGCAGGCGGCATTTCCAGCCAGAGCGGTGACGCCTTCACCCACCAAGGCCGGGGTGTTGGGCATAGCCCGGATCAACTTGCGCTCCGCTCCCGCCAAGGCCTCCAGCCGCGCCAGCGTCACTCCGGCGCAGACGGAAATAAAGACCGCACCGGACGGCGCGGTGGCGCCTTCCGGCAGGGCTTCGCCAATCTGCTGGGGCTTAACCGCCCAAATCGCCAGGTCCGCGGAGGCCAGGGCGGCAGGGATCGTTTCCGCCCAGTTCAAGGCGGGATTGAGCGCCAGAAAGGCCTCCCGTGCCTGCGGCATCCGGTCGGTGGCAGTGATGGCGGAAGGCGGCAGCGCGCCGGAAGCGAGCAGGCCGCGGGTCAGGGCCCGGCCGAGGTTGCCGGCGCCGATCAGGGTCAGGTTCATAAAATCATTCCACCCGCATCTCAAATGCGGGAATGCGCACCAGAAGCAGCTCGCCCTCCTCGTCCTTGGCGATGTAGGCGCCCTCGGCGGTGGAGGTGGAGTCGATCAGGTGGTAACTGTTGTAATTGAATTGGTCCCCCGGGGTCAGGCGGGGGAATTGGCCGACCACTCCGTCACCCTCGACCACGAGCTTGTGGCCTTTGGCGTTGGTCAGCACCCATTTGCGCTTGATGATCGTGGCGATGCGCAGGCTTTTGTTGTGGATGGTGATGAAGTAGGCGAATTTGTGCGGGCGGTGGGGCGGGGCGTCTCCGGAGGGAGCCCGGTCCACCCGGTTGACCGTGGCGGTCAGGCCGGGAAGTTCGCGGGGCTTGGCATCGGAGGCGCCGGACATACGGATGATCCAAGCGCCCCCGGCGCGGATGGCGAGCCAAAGTCACTGGACTGCTTGCCGCCAATCTCGATCCGCAGGCGGGCACCCCTAGGGAGCGAGCATTTGGGCAATGGATTCATGCCCATGCATCTTGGCCAGATCGAAAGCGGTGCGCCCCTGGGTGTCCCGCAGCTCCGCACGTGCGCCATGCTCCAAGAGCAGTCCGGCCATTTCGGCACTGCCCATCTCCGCGGCCAGCATCAAGGGGGTGCGTGTCTGAATCCAGTCGCTTCCCTTCAAGCCGGCACCGATCCATATCCCATTTCCAACCACAAAACGCGTTCTTGGCCGATTGGGATTCGCTCCATGCTGGAGCAGCATGCGGGCGATGGGAATATTCCCCAGCGCACGAACGAGTGCAGTATCCCCGCCCGGCCCATCCATCCAGCAATCCGGGGGCACTCCGCAATCCAGTACGGCTTGCACGCAGTCCGCGCTGCGTTTGCTTACACCTTCCCGCAATGCCCGCACTCCGGGCCCCTCCGCTCCTTTGATGTCAGCGCCTTTTCGTGCGAGCAGCGGCAGTAAAGCATAATTTTTCATAGATGCTGCCAATTCGAATGGCGTTCTTCCGTGCCTGTCCTTGGCATCCACTTCGGCTCCGGCCTCCAGCAGCAGTTCCGCGGCTTCCTGCAACCGGGCACTCATGGAGGGAGGACGGCTGGCCACGAAGGAAAGTGCCGTGAGTCCGAATTTTTCACGGGCTTCGAGACTCGAGCCATGGTTGAGCAGCAGCATCATGGTTTCCAGGTGCACCGACATGGAGGCACGGAGCAGCGGAGTCATTTCGTCCCGGTCTTTATGCTCAAGACCGGCCCCTCTCTGAATAAGAAGCAGCGCGGCATCCAGATGGTTTCCTTGGCATGCCAGGTGCAGTGGCAGCTGGCCCCAAGCGTCTGTTCCGTTGGGATTGGCACCGGCATCAAGCAGGAGGTGGACCATCTCTGTCTGGCCTCTGGCTGCAGCACCGATCAGCGCGGTGGACCTCTTGCCCGAGGCGTGGTCTGGATGGATGCCCTGCTGCAAAATAAGTGCGGCCATCTCCAACTTGCGCGAGGATACCGCGGCCTCGATCAAGCTGTCTCCCCTCCGGTTGAAAACATCAATTCTAGCACCTCTTTGGAGCATTTCCCGGGCGACTTCCACCATTCCCATCCGGGCTGCCCAGAACAGCGCTGTTTCCCCCTCCTCATCCCGGTAATCCATGTCCAAGCCGTTGAGCACCTCCTGGAGAGCTGATCCGGTGTTGCGCGCACAGACTGCGTCCTCAAAACGGGCCATTGCCGGGGGCAGCGGAATTTTACGCTGGCACTCGGGGTCGGAGGCGGCAGACGCACAGGCCAGCAATCCGTATAGCCCCCAGGCCGCCGCTGCATGCCGGGAGAACATCATTTTCATATACCTGACGCTATTCTGGCAGCAAACCTTAGATAACTCTTGCCTTCCGTGTCCTCCTTTTCAGTCTGTGGAGGCCAACCCCAACCTCCACCCCCATTCCCCACCCCATGAGCACCTCCAATTGGAATCGTTACCTTGAATTCTTCTACCGCCACGACGGCCTGGGCCTCAGCCTGGACATCAGCCGGATGAGTTTCCCCTCCGGCTTCCTCGCCGCTATGGAGCCCGGCGCCCAGAAAGCCTATGCGGCTATGAAAGCCCTCGAAGGCGGCGCCATCGCCAACCCCGATGAAAACCGCATGGTCGGCCACTACTGGCTCCGTGATGCCTCCTTGGCCCCCAATGCCGAACTTCGCCACGCCATCGAAGCCACCCTGGCCGATGTCCAGGACTTCGCCGCCCAAGTCCACAGCGGCGCGGTCCGCCCCGCCCTCTTCCCGAAATTCGAGCGCGTGCTCATCGTCGGCATCGGTGGCTCCGCCCTCGGCCCCCAGTTGGTGGCGGATGCTCTCGGCGGCCCCGGCGACAAGATGGCCGTCCACTTCCTCGACAACACCGATCCCGACGGCGTCGCCCGCGTGCTTCATGCCATCGGCACCGACCTCGGGCGCACCCTCGTCCTGGTCATTTCCAAATCCGGCGGCACCCCCGAGACCCGCAATGGCATGATTGAAATCCAGGCTGCCTACAAAGCCAAGGGACTGGACTTTGCCCCTCATGCCGTCGCCATCACCGGTGAGGGCAGCAATCTGGACAAGGTCGCCGTCAAGGAAGGCTGGCTCAAGCGCTTCCCCATGTGGGACTGGGTGGGCGGTCGCACCTCCATCATGAGCACCGTCGGCCTTGTCGGCATGGCCCTCCAGGGCCTGGACATCACCGGCTTTCTCGCTGGTGCCCGGGAAATGGACGCCGCCACCCGGGGGACCGGCACGCGCAAGAACCCCGCCATGCTCCTGGCCCTCATGTGGCACCACGCCGGCGGCGGAAAAGGCGCCAAGGACATGGTCGTTCTCCCCTACAAAGACCGCCTGGTCCTCTTCAGCAAATATCTCCAGCAACTGGTCATGGAATCCTTGGGCAAGGAAAACGACCTGGATGGCAAAACCGTCCACCAGGGCATCGCTGTCTATGGCAACAAAGGCTCCACGGACCAGCACGCCTACGTCCAGCAGCTGCGTGACGGCATCAACAACTTCTTCGCCACCCTCATCGAGGTCCGCGAAGCCGGCAACACCGGCGTGGAAGTCGATCCCGGCACCACCTCCGGCGATTACCTCCAGGGCTTCCTGCGCGGCACCCGTGCCGCGCTGACCGAGGGCGGGCGCGAGAACATCACCATCAGCATCCCCCTGGTGGACGCCCGCCGCCTGGGTGCCCTCATCGCCCTCTACGAGCGCGCGGTCGGCTTCTACGCCACCCTGGTGAACGTCAATGCCTATCACCAGCCCGGCGTCGAGGCCGGCAAAAAAGCCGCCGCACGCCTCCTGGAGCTGCAGCACAAAGTCCGCGCCGCCCTGGGCGCCCCCGCCACGGCCGCGCAGATCGCCGGAAAAATCGGAGCCGATCCCGAGGACACCTACCACACCCTCAGCCACCTGGCCGCCAACGGCGCCGCCAAGCTCCAGGCCGGCCCCTCGCCGGATGCGGACACCTTCGCCGCTTGAATCCCGCCATGAAAAAACCCGCCGCCCCTAAAGCATCCAAGGCCCTCTGGGGCGGGCGTTTCGCCTCCGAAGCCGATGCCCTGGTCCAGGAACTCGGACGCTCCGTCCACTACGACCAGCGCCTCTTCCGCCAGGACATCGCCGGCAGCCGCGCCCACGCCCGCATGCTCCGGAAGATCGGCATCCTCAGCGCCGGAGAGTGGAAAGCCATCGACCAGAACCTGGCCGGCATTCTGGGTGACATCGAATCCGGGAAATTCACCTGGCAGGACAGGCTCGAAGACGTCCACATGAACATCGAGTCCGCTCTCACCGCGCGGACCCCGGCCGGCGCCCGCCTCCACACCGGGCGCAGCCGCAACGACCAAGTCGCCACCGACATGCGCCTCTGGCTCAAGGAGCGCATCGCCGAAGACCGGGCGGACATCGCCGCCCTCCAACGCGCCCTCGTCCGCTTCGCCCGGAAGAACGCCGTCATCCTCATCCCCGGCTACACCCATCTCCAGCGCGCCCAGCCCGTTTACCTGGCCCACCACCTCCTCGCCTATGTCGAGATGCTCGAGCGCGACCAGGGGCGTTTTGCCGACTGCGCCAAGCGCCTCGACCTCCTTCCCCTGGGCTCCGGCGCCCTGGCCGGCAGCACCATCCCGCTGGACCGGGAATTCGTGGCCCGGCAGCTGGGCTTCGCCGGCGTCACCGCCAACTCCCTGGATGCGGTCAGCGACCGCGATTTTATCATCGAATACGCCGCTGCCGCCGCGCTGCTGGCCGTCCACCTTTCCCGCCTGGCCGAGGACGTCATCCTCTGGTCCACCGCGGAATTCGGCTTCATCCGCATTGGCGATGCTTTCACCACCGGCTCCAGCCTCATGCCGCAGAAGAAAAACCCGGACGTGGCCGAACTGACCCGTGGCAAGAGCGGGCGCGTCATCGGCAACCTCGTCTCCCTGCTGGTCCTGCTCAAAGGCCTGCCCATGACCTACAACCGCGACCTCCAGGAGGACAAAGAGCGCATGTTCGACACCGCGGACACCATCCGCCTGGCCTTGCGCGTCAATGCCGCCATGTTTGGTGACATCCGGGTGCACGCGAATGCCTGCGCCCGCGCTGTGGCCGATCCCTGCCTGCTGGCCACCGACGTGGCCGACGCCCTGGTGCTCAATGGCGTGCCCTTCCGCCATGCACATGAAGTGGTGGGCCGTGCCGTGGCCCTGGCCGAGCAGCAGGGCTGCACCATTGCCGAACTGTCCTTGGCCGACTGGAAGACCCTCCACCCGAAAGTGGACAAGGAAGTGCTGGCCGTCTTCGACCCCGTGGCGGCCTTGGACCGCCGGAAAATGACCGGTGCCCCCGGCAAGCGCCAAGTCACCGCCCAGCTCAAAAAATGGTCCACCCGGCTGAAGGCATAGGCTTGAACCTTGCTTTGGAACCTCGGCAACGGGGAACGCCTGCCTGGGTGCCGATAAGGTACCAATAAGGGTCACCACCGGGTTAACCGCCCGTCCGGCCCGGTTTTCCAGGCCAACCTCGTGCGGCGAAGCAATCACCGCTCCAGGAATTCGACGACCCATTCCGACCAACCGGCGGTGGCCTGGCGGCTGCTGGAAAAATCCGGTTGCTCCTTGCTGCTCCAGCGCATAGACACGATGCCCATGTTCAAGCGCATCGGCGTCCTTACTTCCGGGGGCGATTCCCCAGGCATGAATCCGGCCATCCGTGCCGTCACCCGTGCCGGACTGACCCGCGGCCTGGAAATCATCGGCATCGAAAACGGCTACCAGGGCATCTTTGACCGCCAATTCCTCCAGCTCACCTCGCTCGAAGTCAGCGGCAAAACGCGCGAATCCGGCACATTCCTGGCCAGCACCCGCTGCAAGCGCTTCTACGATGAGGCGGGACAAAAAGAAGCCGTGGACATCCTGCGGCAAGAAAAGATCGATGCGCTCGTCGTTATCGGCGGGGATGGCTCCCTGACCGGTGCGCTCAAGCTCCACCAGCTCGGCTACCCGGTCATCGGCCTGCCCGGCACGATTGACAACGACATCTACGGCACCGACATGGGCATCGGCGTGGACACGGCACTCAACACCATCATCCACCTGGTGGACATGGTCAAAGCCACCGCCGCCTCCCACCGCCGCTGCTTTGTCATCGAGGTCATGGGCCGCAATTCCGGCTACCTCGCCCTGATGAGCACCATCTCCACCGGGTCCCAGGTGGCGGTGATTCCGGAATACCGCGTCAACATGGAATCAATCCTCACCGCCCTGACCCGCCGCATCCAGCGCAAGCACAACAACAGCGTCGTCGTGGTGGCCGAGGGGGTTTGCTCCGGCCAGCAATTCATGGAGCGGCTCAATGCCGCCTGCCCCGGGCGCCTCAACCAGGAAATCCGCCTCACCGTCCTCGGCCACGTCCAGCGCGGCGGCGCACCCACCCACTTCGACCGCCTCCTCGCCTCCCGCATGGGGGAATACGCCATCCTCGCGCTCGAACAGGGGGACACCGGCACCATGGTCTCCCTCTCACAGGGGAAAATGCAGCTGCGGGACCTGGATCAAATCCTGGGCAAGCGCAAGGCACTGCCCGCGGACGCCGTCCGCCTGGCCCGCAACCTGGATATCGAAATCGGCGACGTGGTCGAGACCTGAAGCGCCTTTATTCCTTGTTCGCGCTGCCCAGGCCGTGCTGGGCGATCTTATCCAGCACCGTGGGGCGGGAGACGCCGAGGAGGCGGGACATGCGCGAGCGGTTCCCTTTGGTCAGGGCGTAGGCCTGGCCGTAGATTTCTTTTTCCACCAGGTCCATCAGGACGGGCAGGGCGGCGGGAATTTCCCCGCTCTGGGCGCGGCGCAATGCCTGGGCCACCACGGAGGCGAAGCGGCCTTCGCCCAGCGGTTCCGGCGCGGAGAGTCCGCGGGCGGTTTCCACATGGCTGCGGTTGATCGTCAGTCCGCGGGCCAGGAGGATGAGTTCACAGACCATGTTTTCCAGTTGGCGGACGTTGCCCGGCCACTCCATGTCTTGCAGCGCGGCCAGCGCATCCGGCGCGGCAGTGGTTTTGGGGAAGCCGATGCGCCCGGCGTGCCGGGCGATGAAATCCTCCACCAGAAGCGGGATGTCATCCATGCGGGCGGACAGGGGCGGCACCTCGATCTTCACCCCGCGCAGGCGGAAGAAAAGGTCCTCCCGGAACCGGCCTTCCCGCACCGCTTTTTCCAGGTCCGCGGCGGTTGAGGCGATTACCCGGACATCGACCGGCACCGGCTCGTTCCCGCCCGCGCGGCGGATGTGCTGGTCCTGGAGCACGCGCACCATCTTGGCTTGGATCAGCGGCGGCATGTCTGCGATCTCATCCAGGAAAATCGTTCCCCCCTGGGCCTGTTCGAAACGTCCGGCCCGGCCCCGGCTCCCGGCTTCCCCTGCTTCCTGCCCGAACAGTTCCGTGTCCAGATGGGCCTCTGAAACCGCGGTGCAGCTGACCAGGAGGAAGGGGCGGGAGGCCCGGTCACTGTATTGATAGAGCGCGCGGGCCACCAGTTCCTTGCCGGACCCGGTGGGTCCGTGGATCAGCACCGGCACGGTGGAGGCGGCCACTTTGCCGATCTGCACCGAGAGGTTCTTCATCACCTCGCTGTTGCCCACCAGCGCCCGCCCGGCCTTCGGCCCGGACTCCAGCGCCACCGGCTCGGCCGCCAAACGGTGGATTTCTGCCGCCGATTCCACCGCATCAATCAACTGCTCGGGCGTAAACGGCTTGTTCAGGAATTCATGCACCCCCAGCTTCCCCGCCTCCATTGCCACATCCGGATTGCCGTAGCCGGTCATCAAAATCACTGGCAGCTTTGGCTTGGCCTCATGCAGCTCGCGCATGATGTCCAGCCCGGTCACCTGCGGCATCATCAAATCCGTCACCACCACGTCGAAGTCCCCCGCCTTGGCCCGGTCCAGCCCCTCCCGCGAATCGGTAAAGGCCTCCACCAGGGTTTCCGGCGCGAAGCGGGAAAAGATTTTCCGGATGAAATCCGAGACAAGCTTGTCGTCGTCGATCAGCAAAACCCGCACAGGCGCGGGAGGAACAGTGGTTGGGTCAGCGGGGGCCACGATGGGGAAATTAGATCGAACGCCGTTCAATGACAACGATTACTGAGCTTCGTACAGGAAGTTAATGTTGGTACAAACCCTGCTGCAAGAGCAGGGCATGAAGATACAACAGACCAAGCGTCAGGAAAAGATGGAAAAGCGGCGGCTGGAAGGCTGTCAAATGTTGGAGCAGGGCTATCGTCAGGCCGAGGTGGCGAAAAGGCTCAAAGTGAGCCCGGCGGCGGTCAGCAAGTGGGAAAAGCGACGGCAA